>CEQY01029501.1_pt1 | contig 12752 bp, 7 predicted proteins | sample 361391 | NCBI WGS metagenome assembly CEQY01 (sample SAMEA2621075, study PRJEB7988) | marine metagenome | isolation source: saline water (ENVO:00002010), including | reverse complement strand
CCATCGTGCACGTCATGTACTACCACACCAAGGAGGGCGCCAAGCACCTGGCCCACTACGCCGCGTGGGCGACCGAAGCCGGGTGGGAATACACGGTGCACTGAAACAAAAAACTCAGCCGCGACTTGTGACGTGCGTGATAGTGCAGAGTTTTATTTGCATGCCCCTAACTAATTCAAAAAAAAGAGCGGACCCCGTGGTAACCCCGTTTCCCAACCATCGCCATCCGAGCGTCGTCCCGAACCTCCCTGCCCCATGGTTCCCCCGTTTCCCCATTTCGCCATCCGAGCGCCGTCCCCAACCTCCCATGCCTCATGGTTCCCTTTATCGAATCGCCATCCAGGCGTTGTCCCCAACCTCCCTGCCCCAATGCTTAGTCTGCGTCCTTGACGCAGAGCGCGCCGGCCCCGGTGGTCATCCGGGACACGTCCTGCCACTTGCCGTTGACAGGCGGGAACGGCGGCGATAACGGTGGGAACCCTGGGGGGGCCGGCGGCGCCGTCGGTGTTACCACCGTGAAGAGCTCAATGTATCGAATACCGCGGTGCCCGGGTTGCAATTGCCCTTCGTCGATGAATGGGCACACCACGCGAAAAGAGCTGTACTCCACTGTGTTGAAAGAGACGTCAATGTTAAACACCTGGTCAGCCGTGGGTGCCGGGTTGGGGATCTGCAACGCTCCGATATCGGTCCAAGTCCGACTAGCAGCTGTGCCACTGTCGCTCGAGCCTTGCATCGTCCACCGATGACAGAAATAGTCTTGACCGGTCATCGTAAGCGTGTACTGATACAAGCGAACCGGCTCGGGGTACGTGATCGCAACCCACTCGGGGATGGTCGATGTCGCCGGGTCCGAGAGCCACCCCCATTCCTGATTATTTTGCCCGGCACCAGCAAGCGCATTCCAACCGGCCATGTAGTCGCCCATGTGGCCGGACGAGCTGTCGACTCTAAAGCCGGCGCCGTCGGGCCAGTCGGCGTTGGTCGTAATGGCCGTCGCGCTCGTGAAGTACGGGTTTCTCACAGTTACCAGAGGCGCCAGCGGCGGCGGCGACGGCGGTGGTGGAAGCGCGGGCTGCAGCAACGCTGCGTTGCCCGTGACCAGGAGGTTGAGGTAGTCCTGGCTCGGCCAGACGGGCTCCGCGCGCTGCCCCTCTGTCGTCCCCGGCCCCTGTTCGGGGTCGCTTGGGCTGTTCCACGGGATCGCAGAGCCGTCGCTGCTTCCGAAGAGGGTGCCGTCCGGGAGCGTCCATCCGGCGCCGGCGTCGCCACCGGCCGCGGCCTTGTCTTGCGCGATATTCAGCCACACCTTGGTATTGGCTGCCGCCTGGACGTAGACCCATTGCGTAAACGCATTGTTTTCTGCAAGCGTCGTGGGGTAGTACAGCTGCGCGTTTAGGTCCATGCACGCCGTCTTTGCGGCTACCGGGCTGTATGCCTCGTCGTCAAGGAGCTTCAGGCACAGCGGCTGTCCGCCAGACGTGATACCGGCGGGAACAAAGCCGTCGGCCGGGTTGGCACCCCAGCACGTGCCAAAGAAGTGTGGTACCATGCACACCACGGAGGCAGACGGCGAGCAGGCATAGTCGTACCATCCCTGACCCTTGCGGTACAGCGCGCAGTCCTCCGGCCCGTCCTTCTCGGCACCGGCATAATTGGTGGGCTGGCCGCCCCACCACCCCATATCCGTGAGGGCGGCACCGTCGGAGTCCCACGTCCACCCCGCGCTCTCGACCGTCGCGTTGGGGTTCTGCGTGGTGCCGATCCAGAAGAAGTCCCACGCAACGACGTCAGTATCGATCTCGGTCAGTATGGTTTTGATCGTCGCATCGTCGGCGATCGTCCTTGGCTCCACCAAGGTGGCATTCTCGGAGGCGCATGCGGCGTTGGCCTCGGCCTTGGTCCATACGGCTGTTCCGAGCAGTTTGAGGCAACGCTCCGCACCGCCCAAGGTCACGCTGCGCCACCCAACCTCGCAAAGTGCGCTTGGGCGCTCAAAGAGCACGAATTGCTTGCTGAGCGCGCTGCTGCTGCTGCAGCACGACTCGTTTTCGTACAACGACTGAAAGTCGGTGCATCCACTCACGGTCTGTGGTGCTCCTAGCCAATTGCTTCCGTACACAACTTCCTGCTGGAGGCCAGCCAGGAATGTGGCCGTCGACATGACCGACTCAGCCGCCGCCGCCGCCGCATCACATTCTCTGGTCCCGCGACCACTACTAGAGGCGGTCGCACCAGCTATATATGTTCCCCAAATAACTGCGAGAGCACGTTAAGAAGAAAAGTGGAACGCGGCGGCCTTGGCGCAATTGCGCTATTCTGGCGCGTGCGCCGCATCCCACCTCGCACGCGCCCGTTGGCGATGGACACGTGGGCGCCACGGTCCCACTGGAGCGAGACCGAGCTGGACGTTCTGCGATACTTGCTACACGTCTACGGGCACCGCAGGCTCAACTACACGCGCGTCGCGCGCCTCTTTGAAAACCGGACTGCTGCCGAGGTCAGGCACCGGGCTACCTGCATGCGCGACTTGGCGCGGCGCAAACAGCGCCGTGCGGAGCGCCGCGCGCTCCTTGCACGCGCAGAGGAGGCAGCGAGCCCCACAAGCGTAGTGGACCAACTCCTACCGCTCGAGGGCCAACTCCTACCGCTCGAGGGCCAACTGCACCCGGAGGTGGTGTGGGTGCCACCCACTGTGGAGGAGATTGGCCAGATAAATCTGTGACCCTCGTCCCGCCACCGGCGTCGGCCATGATTGGGACAGTCTATAACGATCAAAGCTCTGTTAAGGCCCTTTTCTTACGCAACACCTAATAAACGGCACGTCGGGAGAAATGGCGCTTCTGAGCGCCAAGGCCGTGAGCACGCCGTCAAACAGCAGCAGCAACACGAAGACTACAAGGAAGATCGTCGCCGTAATCGCAGCGCCCGTCGCGTCATAGTTGGCCTCGCACGTGGACAGGATCTCCATCCACCCATGTGCATCCTCATCCCTTATTCGATCAGCCACTGCTTATCTCCACGGCCTTTTGCACGCATGCCGCCACCAGTAGCACGACGAGGCCGTGGACCGCCGCGCGCAGCGGCGCCTGCCACGGGGCGCGTGCAGCGATGTCCCTGGCAAGCTCTTGCTGCTCCGCCTCGTCGGGAAGGAGCACCTGCGTCTCCGTGCGACCACTCGCGAGGTTCTCCACTTGACTCACGCTCGCCAGAGGCCACGCGCTGCGCAGCGCTTGCAGCATGCCCGGTGCATCGGTCTGGGAGGCCAGCAGCCGCACGCGCATGGCGCCGTCCGCCTCGGTGCGGCGCACTGAGGCGATCTCCGCGCCGTCGTCAAACTGCCGCGCGCGCGCGAGGATGCTCTCGCACAGCGCCTGTGCCATCGCCGGTCGCCGCCCGACCCGGCTCGCACAAGTTGCAAATGCCGTTTCCCGCTCTTCCCGCCATTTTCACCCAGCTACCCCAGCTACCCCAGCTACCCCGGCCAGACCGGGGCCCCGCAAATCGGGGAGTAGGGATCATACATGTCGCATTATTATACCAGAATAATAATCTCGACCCGGAGATCTATCTGCTGCGAGAAAGAGTTGAGCACCTGGGGCAAGGGCAAAGTGCTCAACAAATTCTCACTATAGAAGTTTCTTTAGTAGATAATGAATTAGATCTTAAGACGACGACGATCCGGGCGACTCGCCTCCCCATGCTTGCTGAAACATCCTTTGCACCTCAGATGGGGGCACGTAGCCACGACTGCTTGGCCCCGGCTCGTCGCTGCGGTTCTGAGCATCGGGGTTGTCCGCGCCGTCGCCGTCGCCGTCGCCGTCGCCATCGGCGACCTCATCCTCGTAGTTGTTGAGGTCCATGGCGGCATTGAGGTTCTCGGCGAGAGTTTCCACAGCCGATTGCCGGTCGCGAGGATCGGCGCAGTTGATCTTGATCTGCAACTCGTCGTCCAGAATGTCGGGCGTACGCTTGAACTCAGACTCCAGCAGGACGCCCTTGAGCGTGCCTTGATTGCCTGTGCGCTGGGCGAGCTGGCGCTTTGGCGCATCGACGCCGCTCAAGCAATCGCGCACCACGCGAAATGGCGTGTGGTAGTGCTCGTCGTCCGCTACGAGCACGGTCTTGAGCACGAGCGGGCTGAGACCGGTTCGGGGGTTGGTCTTGCCGCCCCTCAGCGGCTCGTTGAGGATGGGTTCGTACTCAAGCTGGCGGTTGTCCCGCGTGATGCTAGTGAGGACGGTGCCGAGTGTCAGCTTGCGTCCCTCGATGCTCTCGTTGCGTATCCGACCGAGTAGCAGCTCGGCGTTGCCGTAGAGACGGCAGATCTTCCGCGTATCTTTCGTCGCCAGGAGGTTCAGCCGCCAGTCCGTGGGAAGCGGTGCGTCGAGACCCGTGGCGACAAAGCCGCGCCCGACCAGTCGGTACAACTTGGAAAGGTCGCGGCCATTGGTTTCATTGGGCGCGATGCTCATGTACCGCGGCACATAGTGGTGACGCGCTGCGCCGTCGCCATCCCCTGGCAAAGTGGTCTGCACTTGGCCGTGATCGAGCACTCGGAAGCCGACGACTGCCACCTTGCGGATGCGGCACGCCTTTGCGGCGTCCTTGATGGCGTCCTGCACCGACGCATGGCCACGCACGCAAAGGCGGAGCGCGATCCCGTTGAGGTCCGTCAGTCCGTGGCCGTCGGTGCCCTGGTCGGGCCGCGAGCAGTCCTCCACCATGGCGTCTGCCACGCGGGCATCGCGCGCGGCACTTTCCTCGTCGTACCATTTGACCGCCCAACTCGGGTCGGAAACTAGCACCTCGTCCTTTGTGTCCTCCTGCTGTGCGGATGCCGCTTGCTGAGTTGCCAGTGGCCATGCCGCTGCGGCAACGACGTCATCGCCATCAACGTCCATGCCCGTCGACCCACTCACCTGCATCGCGTCGTCGGAGTCGGATTCCGAACTAAAGAGGTCCGACGCCCCACTAATCTCGTAGTCATGATCAGAATCGTCCTCGTTGTCGTTCACGCCCTCCGCTGTTTCCATCGGTTCCAAATCCGGCGCTGTAGTGTCCGCGTCTTGAGCATCGTTGCTGGTGTTGGCTTGGTCGCACCGTTCCCGGGTGTAGCACTGCCGCATGTCGAACCGGTATAGGCGCGCTCGGATCCCGCGCGACACCGTCTCATAGCCGTCGCGAAGGAAGTTGTAGGCGCTCAGACCCTTGCTGTCTTTACCCGCGGCTTCCCAGGCCCGTTTGTAGTCGCGAATGTCGTCCGCGTCGAGCGTCGGGATGAGTGCAGACGGCAGCAGGCGACCCTCTGGCAACTCGTCAAAGGCGTGGTTCTTGAAGCGGTTGTGCGCAAGCCTCGGGTCGAAGGTGATGGCAACGACTTGCGCGTCCCTCACGGCCTTGATGTCGTCGAGCTGTGCGATCACGTCGACGTAGCGCTCTTCGTCCCTGTTGAACGTGTGCACAAGCACGACGATGCCATACCGCTCCGCAAGGATCTCCGGGGAGATGTTTTCAGGGATCCGACCGTTTACGTAGTCCTTGTGCATGCGCAGCCACGCGAGCTTGCACAGTAGCACCGCCCAATCCAGATCGCCATTCTTGTGCACTTCTCGCTCTGTTGCGGCCAGCAGCAGCATCGGGTGGAGCTCGTCTGTCGGCTGGTCAGTGGCGGGGCGCACGAGCGACTTGTGCTTCAGCCACGCCTCGGCCTGCTTCGCGACTTTGGCCGCGTCCGCGGTGAGACACTGGATCGGCGCATTGACCGTGCGTCGCGGGCCGCCGTTCTGGAACGTCCCCATGGCCTCGTCCCAAAACTTGGTGCTGTGCTTGTTGAAATTCTTCAGGTACGCCGCGTAAGCATCCGTTGGCTTGAAGGGCGCCGCCCCGTCGCTGCGCGTAAAGTTGCGGAGGCTGTCGTCGATCCACTTCTGGTTGTCCTTCACGGCCTCGTAAAGCGCGTCGTCCAGTAAGACGCCCTCCCGCGCGTCCAGCGTGAGCGAGTCGGGCTTGGTGTGGAACCACTGGCCGTAATGCCTGCGATTGGAGGAGCGCGCTTCGGGATCGCCGTAGTAGCCGCGGTACCACGGCTCCATGAGGCTGCCGTAGACCGGAAACTGCGTCTTAGGAGGCACCAGGCAGTCGGGACCGATTGGAAAACTCCACGGCTGCAGCAGCACGCACCGCTCGCGATCATGGCGCTTCATGGCACCCCTGCCGTGACAGGCCTCCAGGAGCTTACAAATCGAGGCGTCGCTCCCCACGAGCTGCTCAAAGCCCATGGTGGGCAGTAGGGTCGTCGACACGCACAGGTTCAGCCCGTAAAAGAGCGGGTAGGTATCTTCCAGCCGCTCCTTCAGCTGCGCGACGCTCTGCTCGCGGGCCATCAAGTGCGCGTCGTCGCGGATGTGCAGGACCCACTTCGTCATGGAGCTTCCGAGCCGATGAACGTCCTCAGCGACCTCCACGACGCTTGCGGTCTCATTGTGCGCATAGACGTGGACGGTGTTTCCACCCAGTCCATGCGAAACCCACCCAAGTCCGCGAAGGTGCTTGATCACCCGCTGCGCAGCGATGTTCTTGTGCGGCCACACGCCGTACTTGACATTGCCGTCGAGCTTGGCCACAAAAGACGCCACGAGCAGCGGCATCGCGACCTCTCCCATCCCAGGGGGCGCGGAGCACAGGATTGGTGCCATGGGTGGATTGGTGTAGTAGGCCTCTGCACGGTAAATGGGACCGAGTTCCTCTACACCGCCGTTTTCTTGGCTGGCTTTCTTGACAATGCACTGGACGTCGGCACGCTCGCGTTTCGCATCCTTCCTGCGCGAAGGGTACTGGTAGTGCACAAAGTTGGCCACGTGCGCCTGTCGAATCATGCGCCGCGCGATGCCAATCTCGGTGTCGCTCTGGTCCTGGTGCGCGTGTGCGTACTTTTTGTTGAGCAAGCCTGCCCGGTACTGGTCGTGGAGCGAGCCGACCCCGTTTGACTGGTAGAGGCTCTTGGCCCACCGCACGCACCGGCAATACTTGAGCAGATGCGCAAAGGTCTGCGCGAGGGAGGCTGTGTCGCAGCAGTCCAGCACCGGTGGCCTATCGAGTGCTGCGGGCTGTTGAGCCCAGATCGCGCGCAGCGCGCGCATGTGCACCACCAGCAGGCGCCACACAAACAGGTCGTTTGCCTTGCCCGCGCGATCCTTCACCTCGCGAGCCTTCTGCATCGCCAGATTACCAGTCGCCGCCGCGCGCCAAGTCGCTTCGGTTTGCAGCTGGTCATTGACCGCTGCCACGTACGCTTGGTGCCACGGCGAGTCGCTGCCGACGGGGCGCCACCGGTTGACGAGGTCGATGGCGACCGCTCGCAGATCGGGAGCTGGCGGGGTTGAGCCTGCGCGTGCATCGGCGGCAGCGGGCGAGTAATACTCATTGATGGTCTCGACGCGCAGCCTCTCCAATCGCTCGACGGACCACGTCACGAAAAAGTAGCGACTTGCGCGCTGATCACTGCGCGCCTCGGACACAAAGTTGTACCATTCCGTGCGCCACGCCGGTTCGTCGGGCTGTGGCGGGGCGGCCGTGTTCAGAAAGTCAAACGTGTACCCGCCAGCTCTATAGGCTGGCAGCTGGCCATCTTGAGGGGCTGGGTCGACGTACGGATCCTCAGTGGTCTCGTCGTACCAGTTGGGCACGGGCGGCGCGATCTCGCGCGGACCCTCGTCGCGAAGGTGCGCATCGATGATGGCGGCTGGCTCTGCCCACTGCCACGGATCGTTGCAGCGGATCTTGCGCACGCCCTTGATGCCAATGTTCTCGCAGGCCTCCATGTGCTCCCTCACTTCCTGTTGGGACGCCAGATGCAGCTCGTTCGCTTCGGTGTCCGATATGCCCTCGTCGATATCCAATGCCTCCATGACGCGTTGCTGTACGCTCGGTGGGTTGTCCTCTAGCCGGATCACGTTCAGGACTTGGGGCAGGTTGTGTGCTGCGCGCTCCTGTGTGATCGCGTACCACAGGAAGTCGTGTTCGGCCTTGTCCAGTGTCGCGCTTGGTGGGGAATGGCTGCTCCTTAGGTTGTTGCGGTGCCAAATAAGGAGCAAATGTACCAAGTTGTCCAAGTTTGCGTTGCCGTCAGGATCCATTGCGTGTCCAAAACGCGCACGCGCACGCTTTGTTAAAACACAACGCCCTACCCTATAACGCATACACACACAGATATGTACGCCGCGTCAATAGCTCAATTCGCGTAGCGTGTCGATGCACGCTGTAAGAAACGGAATAGCCTCCGTGGTTAGCAATGGGTTGGCGCCTAGCTCCCAGATGAATCGTTCCATCCTCAGGTCGCCCCACACCTCGCCATCGCAGACCGCTTGCAATCGGTCTTTCTCTTTCAGCGCCTCTTGGGGGGTAAGGGTGCCAGAAACCCACTGCGTTTTGCGAAGACAATCCTCTTCCCGCCACTGCCGCTTCCGGCTGAACATCCGCCTCACGACAAGCCCGTATTGGCGATGTGCGTACGTCTTGGCACAGTGTTTGTTGACGAGCCGCAAAGCCGCAAGATCCGCGTCCCCGTCGTATGCCACATCGCGCCAGATCTTTTCCCAGAGCTCATCGGGCAGCCGCGGCAGTCGCGGAGCGGCTTCGGCACCGGCCTCTGCTTTAGGTCGCTTGCTTGGCATGTCTGCGCGTGGCTGCGAATTCTTGCGCGCACGAGCGCACGAACGTCGACGGACTGACACGCCAAACGCGCCCTTGCGCCCCGCGTTGCGAGTTGTCACGCTAGCAACCACGGGTGCTTGTGTGCACTTTCCAAGTCGCTGGCCCGGCGTTCGTGCATTTGTGCGCGCACGTATCAATAACGTATTTTTGTCAAGTGTTAGGGGTGTGGAAGCGTGCGTGTGCGACACGACACGAACCATGGTGGATCAAAAGCCCTATCGGAAGATGAGCGAGAGCGAGAAGGAGGAGGTGCGCGCTCAGATTCAAGCTTACTGGAACCGGTACTCGGTGACCAAGAAGGGAGGCATCCTGAAGCAGTACGATGCCAACAAGCGCCAGCATTGGCTCTATCCGCACCAGGTGCTGGCGGTAAACCACCTGCTCTCGCGAGACCTTGAGACCCCGATCGATCGGCGCAACGCGAGCCTCCTGCTCATCCACGAGGTGGGAACCGGTAAGACCATCTCGTCCATCCTGGCCATGGCGGCCTGCTTGAAGACGCCGTGGAAGTACAGGCAGCCCAACGGCCTCGAAGTTCCGTACAAGGGTAAGGTACTCGCTGTCGTGCCCAAGGCCGTGTTGGAGGTTTGGGCCGAGACGATCGACGCGTGGACCAATCTCAAGGAGAGGGGGGTCCTGCTCAAGGCGGAAGCACAAAAGGACCTCACCCACGACAAGATCCAAACTGCAGCAGTCATCGTCACGACGCCGGACACGCTCGTCGCGGCCTGGAAGACCTTCATGTACCTCGCTGGACCGAATGAGGTCATGCCCGACGGCAAACTTGCCGGGACGAAGCGCGAGATGGACCGGTGGGTGCACGGCAGCAAGCCCGGCTCAAAGCAGGCCGAGCTATTGGGCGACGCGAAGCCGCCCGTGCATCCGCTCTACGCGCTGATCAACAATGCCGGGGAGGGGCCACCGCCCTTTGTGCTCACCGTCGTGGACGAGGCCCACGAAGGCTACAAGCCCACCACTCAAAAGGGCCACCTACTGCGCAAGTTCACCCGCCGCTCCGCTTACAAGCTCGGGCTCACGGGCACGCCCGTGAGCGCCAAGCCCGAGGAGATGCCGCACTTGGTTACTGTTTTGAACGCCATGCCGTTGGCGTTGCAGAAGAAGGCGCACTACTTTCTCGTCAACCAGGGGCACACGCAGGTGCTGAACCGGGACACCATCGACGAGTTCCACGCGCAGCTTGTGGACCGGGTGGACGCGAACTTCCTCGACCTGCCGGAGCGCAAGGTTTTGACGCTGGAGTACGACCCGTTCGTGGGCAAGCTAGAGGGAGCGGCGATCGACCCCGAGATCATCGCGCGGCACAACCAGATTCTGGAAGAGGCACAGGCGGCGCACCGCATGTCCACAGGGACGCGCGACGAGTTGGCATCGGGAGACAGCGAGCTGGGCAAGGCGCAGCGCAAGTGCTTCACCGCCGTCGTTCGCATGGGCCAGTTTGAGTTCTCGTCGGTCCTGGGCATGCACGGCGCCAAGGCGTTTGGCAAGGAGCAGGACCCCAGCGGCTCGCTTTACGAGGAGGCGGTTTCCAGGCCCAGTCAGACCATGTGGCTCATCGCGCGCCTCATTCAGTCGAGGCAGGATGCGTGCCACGTGCGCGTTGCCGTGTTTTGCGAGAAGCTGACCGAGCTCGAGATTCTGAAACGCTTTCTCGAGCGCCGGGGCGGTTTTGGGGAGCTCTTCGTGTTGGAGGGCAGCCTGTCTGCCAAAAAGCGCAACGAGTACGTGCACCAATTTCTCGGCTGTCCAAAGGGCGTCTTCCTGTTCTCCAAGGCGGGCAGCGTCGGCATCACGCTGTGCCCAGGCTGCGAGGTGTTGCTGTCGGTTGGCCCATTGCCGTGGAACTCCACGACCATCGACCAGGCGTTTGGTCGAGTGTACCGCATCGGCCAGACCAAGAAGGTGGAGATTATTCAGCTCGTTGCGCGCAACTCCGTCACGGCCGTTAAGCTGTCCCTGCACGACGACAAGCGGCTACGCCTCGCCAAGGTGGCCGCCGACAACAACTGGGAGAATTTCAAGGACGAGGGTGGGCAGTGGCGCCTCACCGACACCATACTGAAGGAGTGCGTGCCGCTCGCTCGCACTGGCAACTACGTGGACGTCAACGCGATCGCCCGGATGACGCTGTGGCAGGAGAAGTACCGCCAATGGGAGGCCGACAAGGAGCAGGCCGATGCCAACGGCGTGGCACCGCCCCCACCGCCGGACCCACCACCCACGGCCCAGGCCCTGTCGTATCCCGCGCAAATGCCCCTGCCCGCAGTCTCGTTTCCGTGCTAAGGCACGCCCAACATTATTGAGTAATAATTAATGACATTCTTAAGAATTTCTTCAGTGAAAATTACTTGAGCACCTAGCCTTTGTCCAAAGTGCTCAACTGGTTCTTGAAGCAGATGGATCTCGGTTGGCGAGATTATTATTCACCACTAATAATAATAGACCAATACAGTTGGGGGCGGAACGTTCCGCCCCCGAGGACGGAATCAACCGCCGCCCTCATCCTCGCCCTCGTCTTCGCCCTCGTCCTCGTCCTCGTCGCTCGTATCGTGGCACAGGTCATGGAAGAGACCAGCGCCAGCGAGGGTGCGCACGGGTATGTTGAGCGACTGGAAGATCTTCTTCGTGGACGCATCCATCCGCAGGTTTTTGATCTGGTCGTGCTCGATCTCCTTGGACTCTTGCTTCTTGCGCTTGTACCCGAGCTGCGCGCTGGGAATCTTTTGCTTCGCGCGATGGCGAAACAGTGCACTCTTAGAGTGCTGGGCCGCAGCCTTGCGCGTCTCCACGAGTAGTCGCGCCTCCTCGTTGTGGCTGGCCGCGGCCGCGCTGGCCTCGGCACACGCCTTGCTCAGTGTGTTGTACATGAGCACCCGCTTGAGAAGGGGCAGGCTGTCGCATAGGCCGGTGTAAGGAAGTGCGCACTGCAGTTCCTGGGCCTGCTGCATGACCTCGTCAAAAGGGAGGGTTTTTACGGCGTCATAGCCCTCGGCATCGAAGAGGCGCTGCCGCTGCTCCGCCGCGTCCCGGTCCGCCGTGCAGTCGGTGAGCAAGTCGTAGTACGCCGCGTTTTTTTGCTCGGCTCGTCGCCGGTCGACGAGTTCCTCGGGCGACTCGCCATCCTTTGCGTTGATGCGCTCGCTGCGCGCGACGCGGCCGATTCGCTGCCCGGCGCTTGCGATTCCCGAGTCTGCCTCGAGCACACACACGTAGCAGAATCGTTCAATGTGCACGTCCATCGAGCTCTCGCCCACGGCGGTGCAGATCAAGCCGTCCAACTCACCATTGTTAAACTTTGTGACGATCTCGTTGTTGCCATCGGGGCTATGGTGCTCAGAGGTGCCGAGCGCTGCGCCACCCGAGAGCTTGGCCCACCCGTCGCCCAAGCATTCGTGGGCCACCTCCGCCACGATGAGGTGGTTGGCAAAGACAATACCAGCGTGGCCGTACACCTCCCTGTGGAAGTGGCAGATCGCCACGAGCGCATTGAGTTTCAAGGGGTTGAGAGCCGCGAGGTAGGTTTTCTGCAAGCCGGTGGCCTGCTTATAGGCCTCCCGGAACTCGGGCGTGAACTTGCAACAGATGGCCGAGCGCCGGATCTTGGCGATGAGGCCGGCGTCCTCGAGCTTCTTGCAGCACGTCCGGTAGGCCACGGGCCCAAACCACGCGAAGGCCTCCTCCTCCTCCTTCATGCTCAGCTTTCCGTGGGTGCAGTGCTCGCTGCGATAGAGCGTGGCGGTGAAACCGATCACGCGCCTGGCCGTCATCTTGAGCCCTTCGACCAGCGGCTTGTACGTCGTCGCCCCTGCGTGGTGAAACTCGTCGCAGCAGACCAAGTCCCACTCCGCGCTGCACACAAACTTGCGCACCGCCCGACTCGCCTGGTTGCGGTGCGCCTTTGTATCGGCCACCATGCCATAAGTTGTGATCAGGACGCAGCTACGCTCTCCCGGGGGCGGCGGCATGTCCCGCGTGGAGCCGCTGTACACGTAGAGTTTCGACTCTGGGATGTTGGTGTT
>CEQY01168120.1_pt1 | contig 12760 bp, 14 predicted proteins | sample 361391 | NCBI WGS metagenome assembly CEQY01 (sample SAMEA2621075, study PRJEB7988) | marine metagenome | isolation source: saline water (ENVO:00002010), including | reverse complement strand
GAGCCTGCTCTCTAACAACGTAGGAATCAAGACTTTGTGGTCCACAAAATGCACCTGGAGTGTCGGCGAATGCTCCCTGAAAACTGAGTAGGAGAACTAAAAAATTAACGGCGGCGACAAGTTCGGTCCGCAATCGCGATCGCTTCATCGGTTATCCTTTTTAATTCAGTAAAATTTCCACTCTCAGCAAACCTGGCAAGTCTAGTAAGGAGATAGGCTCTGGTGCTATCAGAAGCGGTACTTAAATATCCCATAAATCTAGCTGCTCTTTCACTTCCCACAGCTTGCTTGAGTCTTAAAACCATATTATTTAACATTGGATTATTTGCTATACTATTTAAAAACCTAGTCATTCTACTTGTGTGTTCAATTTGTGAGACTCCACTTGAAGCTAGTCGACTACCATTCATATAAACTCTAGCGGCAGAATATAAAGTTCCCATTTCAAAGGCTGCAAAGGCTCCAGACATGATAGCTGCTGTCTGAGCTCGTCTTAATCCTGTCACTGCATCCTGAAGTTCTTGAATACTTTGAGCGTCTGCTCCACCCGTTAATATAGCACCAGTAATGGCATCTCTTTCCGCTGAAAACTCCATATATTCATTAATATGATATCCAGCTTCACCAAGCCCCACTGCAATCCCTACAATTCCTGTGGTTGCGGCTACTGTTGCAAGTGTCGCTCCTGCAGCGGTACCTGCAAGAACCCAAGCTCCTAGTCCTGCTCCTACTCCTGTAGCAAGTAGAACTCCTCCAACTATCAAACCTCCATAAAGCCAAATTTTGTCATTTCTGGCTTCTTCGTCATCACTTTCAGTCACTTGGCCAATTAACTCACAGACTTTATGCGCGTAATAAGGATTATGATATAAATGCTCTCCCACGGCTGCAGGATTAGTTCGAAGAAACTTTCGAATATCTCTATTTCCATATTCAATCATCTGATTTACGCTTTGAGGATTGGAAAGATTAAGAGTGACGTCCCTATTGTTTCGCTGTATTTCTGTAAGGTTTAGCTCTTTTATTTGATCTGTAATGGTAGATGTAACCTGACTTACGGCACTTTGGATATGGCTAGAGCTCACTTCTCTATGCTTTTCAAATGTAAAATTTCCTGCGCGATGAGACATATCGTCTTCATCTAATCTTCTTGGCGCTCTGACGCGATCACGCATTTCTTCCGTACTTAAAAGTCTTCCTACTGGATCTTGTAAGGCCACTTGGTTGAATTGGGTATGATAGATTTGCATTAACATCCGACTTTCATCTGTAAATACGGGATCTCTTCCTAAAAATCCAGATTCTGTTCCTATTGCTGACTCAACCTCTGAGAGAGTTTGATTGAGGCCACCTTCTCCTTGGATAAGCTCATTGAGTCTGTCTCGAGCACTTGAATTGGTATGTCTTTCAACTCCTTCTAACTGGGTTTTGAAACGAGTTAATTCGTCTATCAAGCTTGATGAAGCAGCATTATTTGGGTCATATATATCTCTGGAGCACCTGCCATCACAAACTTCTTGAACAAAATTTTCAATGGCTGCTCTACTAGAGAAATTATTTTCTCCGTATTGATATTTATGATGCATGAGGGATTTAAATGAATTGGAAATAGCTCTTTGGTAAAGTCCTTGTTGAAGACCATTTGTGAGTAATGGATTGACAACATTTCTTCCCGCTTCTACTAGCTCATTGATAGCTGAAACGGGTTTTCCTACGACACTGCAAGGAGCATATATATGTCCGATAGTTTTTATTTTACTTCCCACAACTCCAAGAACTCGAGCTGAGAGGTTCCTATCATTATCGTTGCAATCACTTAAAGCTTCTTCAAGTGCGAGGTAATTTACAGCGTTTGCGTGGAGGCGCATGAGCGTATCAAAATCTTCATCTCGAGGGCCAGAATAAGAATTTATGAAGCTTTCAACAGTTTGGGTGTGAGAACGAATCAGACTGCTATCGAGTTGATCATAACCAAAACCGAGATAAGCATCACGAAGCCGTAAAACTTCACTTGGACGCTCTATACCCTGTCCAAATACTGAAATAGATGACAGGATCAGTAGAATAGTAAAAATTCCCTTTTTCACATAGATATAGTCGACAAAATCGGGTCAAAAATTGAAAAGCTATTAGAGATGGGTAAAAAAAGCCACTAGGTAACTGCCAGATATTATTAATAATAGCTCTTTATGCTATACTTATTTTATGAAATTCCTCATGCTCGTGTTGATTCTCTTTTCTTGTGCCTCAAATAACGAAAAGAAAAAGCTTTCCCAGAAAGAACAAGATGCTCTTTATATTAAGCAATTAAAAAAAATCAGACCCTTATTGCTCTCAGATGATTTTCCTTATATGGAATGCGAAGAGGAAGGAAGTCATCAGGTGGTAAAGCAAACTCAGCCTGATATTGAGTTTTGGAAGTCTTTTGGTCTTCTGGAGCTAAGAGAAAAAGGTGTAGAGTTAAGAGCAAATATCATGGCTTTAAAATATGTGGAAATCGAAGGTAAGCACCAATTCAATGCTACTTTCTATAATTGTGAAAAAGTGACTGATGTAAAATTAGTCGATGAAATTGGCATGTGTAAACCTAGTGAGCAAAAAGTTTTTAAACTTCCTTACGCACTAGATGAATCCAGAGCAGTGGGAGAAGAGATTATTTCCCAGGTTATTCGGCATCATGCTATCAAAAACTATTATAAAACCTATGCTGTTGATAACGTAAAGTATAGCTACACTAAAAAAGAGCTTCAAGCTTCTGCAAAATTCTATGAGTGCTTTTAACTTCTTCTTGTCGGAGTGAAGCTTCCGTTCTATGCTAAATTAGTCTTGGAGTGAAGCAAGGTGAAAGTCCTGCACTGTCCCGCAACGGTATAAAGTCCGATCCTCAAAGACCATGATCTTAAATCCCGAGGAGGAACTATGCTTAGGCTTTCTATTCTATTTTTTTGTTTTCCCGTTTTTGGTGCTGAAGTGCTGGATCCTATTATTGTAGGGAGCAAGCAGGAGAGTAAACTGAGTGAACTCACGAGCTCTGCCCAAGTCATTACCAAAGAAGAAATAGAGTCATTTACCTCAAGTAGAGCAGTAGACATCCTAAATCGCGAAGCAGGTATTGATATTGTTCAAACAGGTCTTGTTGGCGGTGCTGCAAGTTTATTTCTCAGGGGAATGGAGTCGAGACATGTTCTTGTTCTTATTGATGGGGTAAGAGTTTATGATCCCACTGTTGCAGATAGATCATTTAATTTATCAATCTTGAACACACTCGATATCGAACGGGTGGAGATAATCAAAGGTGCACAAAGTGTACTTTACGGATCAGACGCCATCGCAGGGGTTATAAACTTCATAACTCGAAAAGTCTCAAACAGAAATTCGCTGTTTTTAGGTTCTGGATATTATGATCAATTAGCAATCAATTATGGATCAAACTCTCGCTTTGGGTATTTTAACTTCTCCGGAAGTTTACAAGAGTCTGAAGTAGATTCTTCAGCAAGCGATGGAGAAGAAAAAGATCTCTCAAACAACCAAAATTTGAGTTTAAATCATCGGTATAAACGAGATAAACTAGAGTTTGAAACCACAATAAAGCGCTCAAGGAACTTTAACTATACGGATGCTCAAACTGGAAGTTTGCCCTCAGATGATCACGATTCCTATGCTCGTGATGTTCAAGATTTTTTTCGAGAGGGAGTGACCTATCATTATAATCAAAAATATGATGTCTTTTTAGATTTAAGTTTGAGTCAGTATCAACGTTATAATAAATATCTTCAAACAGCTCCAAGTGACTACGGAGTTCAAGATGCTCAAGGGGCAATCTCAAATTTGGATTTCAGAGTTAAAGAAAAGAAAAAAGATGGACTACTTCTTTACGGCTTTCAAAATCTCATTGAGACTTATGAAAACCAAGGTGCATCTGATGAGAGTTTACAAATGTTCGATATCTATGGAATGCGCAAATATATCTATGATAAACATATTTTTGAATATGGAGCCCGCTTCACAGAGAACCAAGATTATGGGCAGCATTTGGTTCACAGTTTAGGCTATAATTACCTTTTGGATTCAAAACGGACGATCAAATCTGGTGTGAAGACAGGTTTTAAAGCGCCAAGCATCTATCATCAAACAGACCCAAATTATGGAAACCCAAATCTCGCACCAGAAAAATCAGTCGGAGCGGAAGTTGAATACTCATATATCTCTAGTGTCGCAGATTTTTATAGTGCCGTCTTTTATAATGATGTAGAAAATTTTATTCAATTTTCAAACTCATCTTTTGCTAATGTCAGTCAGGCAAAATATTGGGGGGTAGAAGCAGGAGTTGAAAAAAGAAACTCAAACGGTGTTGCTAGCGCGAATCTCACATTAACAAACTATGATTTAAGCACAGGAAAAGAAGCTGCTCGAAGACCTAAGGAGATCATTAAGCTAAATTACCTCTTCTTAATCAACTCAAGTCACTCATTGAATATCGATTTCGTTTATCGAGGACAAACTTATGACAATGTTACAAGTGATAAAGTGACATTAAAAAGCTATGAGCTTTGGAATTTAGATTACACCTATGAAGCTAAAAATTTTAAGGTTATGGGGAGTCTTAAAAACGTATTTGATCGTGATTATGAAACAATTGCAGGTTATTCAACTTTAGGGCGCAATATTCAGCTCAATGTCGTGTCTTATTTTTAGGTTCTATGATTTCTGCAGGCCCTGCGCAACAAGACCCATCATGGTCTTCAATTTCGGCTACGACAGACTGTTCATAATCCTCTTGTTCTTCGGCGCTTAAGCCTAAGGTATCGCAAAGAGTTTCAGTTACACTAGGAACCTTAATGGTGACCTCAAGTCCCATTTCTTCTAGTTCAATTAATTTCTGGTAAGCTTGGTCATATTGGTCTAAATCAAACTCATACAATTCTGATTTTGAACCCTCTCTATCAACTTGAAAAATTCGTATTTTTGATTCATTATGCATGCAGCTGCATTATTCCAAGCTAGGTGGAGGAATTCAAGACCGATGGAAAAATATATTATAATTGCACACCCGGAAAGCTTTGTGCGCAAAGCGTTATCTGCCTTTCTTACTCAAGTCGGCTTTGGATCTTATCAATTAGAGGTCGATGATGATCTTTTGTATAAAAAACAAGATCTAGATCCTAAAGGGCTAGTTATACATAGAGATTTTAAACATAACTCCAAATCAGTGCAGGAAATCATTGAACTATTTGGTGTAAAGTCCTATGAGTTAGGTGAAACTGTGGACCCACAGTCTTTGGCCGGCCAGATTAAACGAGAACTTGAAAGCCATTGATTAGCATTCTATCATAGTGAGATGGATAAAGATAAAATCTTCGCTTTCGCAGGCCTTGCAATAACAATAATATTTTTTGCTTTAACGATTTACTTTAAGTCAGGGGCATTTGATTAATTAGGATTGCGTGACGGTGCAATAAAAAAGCATGAGTACTTTTGATCTTGCGCTAAAATGAGAGCGTCTACTAATTCCTGGTAATGCGTGTTTATCCACTGTGCGGCAAAGGGTGTATTTGCGCTCACTATAAGAATATTGTTTTTCATTACTAATGGTTGGACACTTCTGAACCATTGGTTGTGCACTTCATCTCCCAGCATTGCCAAAAGTTGTTCACTTATGATTGCCCAGGTTTTATGTGCTTTTAGCACAGGATTGTCGATTGTATTGCTAAACGTTTCTTTAATTCTTTTATTAAGTTCTTTTTGAAGTTTTCTATGAAGTTTTTTATTTAATGCTGCGTTCATTTCTGCCTTTTTCCGAGCCGAGAGTCTAACGCTCGATTGGCTTTTAGACAAGGGCTATTTAAAAAATTTCAACCTCGGGTCTTGAGGGGAGAGGAGGTAGTGATTTAAGGCAAGCTTGTGAAATAAGAAGTCGGGAATTCGAACTCGATAGAAAGTTCCATTTTCGTGGTAATGTTGCTTGACAATATTCGCTTGAGATAAAAGTTTGGAGTGGGCATTACCATCATCATAGGGAATAAAAAGATCAAAGTGATCTTGCTGGTTTAAGAAATAGTTTATGAAGTACTCTCTAAGGTTCTGAATATCATCAGCATCAAGAGAATTCACAAGAAAACTTGCCTTAAAGTTCCTCATGGCTATTTTCGGAAGAAAAGGATTTTCTACCTTATCTTTTTTGGTAAAGACTATTATTTGATCTTTCTCTTCGATGTCTAACTCAGAAATAACCTCTTGGGTTACCTCTAAGTGTTTTTTGTAATTTGGATCAGAGAGATCGCAAACGACAATTAATAACTCTGCCTCCAATGCGGATTCCAATGTGGTTCTGAATCCTTCCACAAGAGTGTTAGGTAGGTTCTGAATAAAGCCTACCGTATCAATAAGAACCATTGGCGGTTTTGAATCAGGGTTAAGAGTTCTAAAGGTTGAATCTAGAGTGGCAAAAAGCTTATCTTCAGAAAGAACATTAACCTTACAAAGTTTATTCATTAAAGTGGATTTACCGGCGTTGGTGTATCCAATCAAAGCAGCCGTTACGACATTATTCTCCCTTCGCTTTCTTTGCTCTTTCCTGGATTTTTGAACTTCTATGAGCTGCTTTTTTAAACTAGCGATTCTATTACGTATAATTCTTCTGTCCAACTCGAGCTGTTGTTCCCCCTCTCCTTTAAGACCTATACCACCTTTTTGTTTGGTGAAGTGAGTCCAAAGAGACTGTAGCCTTGGAAGCATATAATTGAGTCTAGAAATTTCAATTTGGATTTTTGCGTCTTTTGTTCGTGCATGTTGAGCAAAGATTTCAAGAATGACTAAGCAGCGGTCCAAAACCTCAAGCTTAGTGATTTTTTTTATATTTCGCATTTGACTAGCTGTTAACTCAAAGTCAAAAACCAGAACGTTCGATCCTTCTGCCCTGGCAGCTTCGGCAATTTCTGCAAGTTTTCCCTCGCCTAGAATTGTGGCAGGTTCAAGTTTATTTTTATTTTGATAATGATGTTCACCAGCTTCTATGCCTAGAGTTCTCAGTAGTTCTCGTAGCTCGCCTAGGGATACCATCGTTTGATCAAGGTTCTTATGAAATTCAAAGTTTTCACAGACAATACTAACAAGAGTCGCTTTATCCTCTCGACTTATTTTATATTCTTCAAAACTACTCAACTGCGACCTCAATATTATCCAGTAAACGAGTGCTGCCAACCTGTAGATTGCCTAGTATCACAAGAGGCTCACTTAAGTCTAATGGTGGAGTTAGATCACTTTGTTTTCGAATGGAAAGATAGTTAAATCGATCATCATCGCTTAGCTTACTTTGGATAAATTCCAAGGCAGATCTAAGGTCTTTGTCCACTATAAGAATCTTCTCAATTTGACTTAAGCTTCTGTAGAGCTCTAGTGCCTCTTCTTTTTGGGATTCGGTAAGATAATTGTTGCGAGAACTCATGGCAAGGCCTGAGGTTTCTCGTTCGATCCCTACAGGAACAATGGCTAGGTTAGGGAAATACTCCCTTGCATGCCACTCAATCAAGCGCCATTGCTGATAATCTTTTTTTCCAAAGTAAGCTCTGTTTGGTGAAGCCATCTCAAATAACTTATGTACGATTGTTAAAACACCATCAAAATGCCCTGGTCGAATATTTCCTTCGAGCATTTGACCAACTTCTCCTGCTGAGAAATCCGTTTCAACGGAGTCACCGTAAATCTCATTTACGGCAGGTGCGAAAATGAAAACATCTTCTCCAAGAGATTCAATCTTTTTAATATCGCTTTCAAGAGTCCTAGGGTAAGCGTTGTAATCTTCCCCTTTTCCAAATTGAGTCGGATTCACAAAAATACTCACAATACTCCGGCTGCACTCTTCAAGACTTGCTTTTAAAAGATTCAGGTGCCCTTGGTGAAGATTTCCCATTGTAGGCACCAGCCCAATTTTACCTTTGTAATCTTGGTTGAGATTTTGAAGTTCATGGGAGCTATGGATAACGGTCACCATAATTGATTGACCTCATTCAGAATTTTCTCTGCAAGTTGAGATTTACTAAGCTCAATCTCAGAGTCAATTTTACCGTTTTTGATAAAAGTATATTTATTTCCGATCGATCCAAAACCTTTTTTTGCTTGATCGAAACCATTGCTGACTTCGTTAGCAATGAGAAGATCAACCGGTTTACTCTCAAGCTTTTTGGCAATTTTCTCTTCTGATAATTGAGTTTCAGCAGCAAAGCCAACTATTTTTTGATGGGATCTTTTCTCAAGCATCGTCTTTAAAATATCTCTGTCCCACTCAAAGTCCAATTCGACCTTATCAGATTTTTTAAGCTTGGCATTTGACGTCTTAAACTTAATATCACTTACGGCAGCAGTAGAAATAAAGATATCTGTTTGAGGAAATATACGATCAACTTCGGAAAACATCTCTCCTGTCGTCATGACTTTTGTCACTGTAATATTGGGATGTGAATAAAATGCTTTAGGAATATTGACCTCTTCACCTGCAACTAAAGTCACGTTATATCCAGATTTTAAATAAGCCCTACAAAGCTCAATACCCGTTTTTCCACTTGAAGGGTTGGTGAGGTAGCGAACCGGATCTAGAGGAGCCTTAGTCGCACCCGTGGTGATTAAAACAGATCTTTCATTTTTTAGAAAAGAATAACAGCCCAAAAATTCTACAATATCTTCTGGTAGAGGAAGCTTTCCTTCTCCTTCATCTCCGCAAGCTAGCACACCAGAAGTAGTAGGATGGATAAAACAATTGGATAGGCTCCTTAGGCGCTTGAAGTTATCCTGGGTGATAGTGTTAGTCAGCATAGATGTATTCATCGCCGGGAAAATAAATTTGTCTTTTTCCTCACAACTTAGGAAAACCGAAGTTAAAAGATCATCACAAAGACCGCAGGCCAGTTTGGCAATGGTATTAGCAGAAGCTGGAGCGATAACCAGTCGATCAAGCCAATGCTTAAGGTCTATATGCAGGATAGCCTTTTCTCTCTTTATAAAGTCGTCATTATAGGAATAAACCGCTGTGGCTCCCAAGTAGGTGAATTGTTCTTTAGGAATAAAGTTTTTAGCACCTTTGGTTAAAATGACTTTTACTTCATGGCCTTCCTTGATAAGTCCCCTTAAAATATCACAGGCTTTATAAGCTGAAACAGAACCACAAACTCCAAGAACATATTTCATGGCTTCATCCTTTTTGCAATAAAACACAAAGACCGGTGAATAAGTTCTGCAGAATAAGCGAGTTTAAAATCAGATTTAGAGTTTTTGAGATGTTTAGCAACCGCCTCTCCGTCACCACCAGTTATAAATATATTTTCAATATTATGAAGTTTTAGAAGCCCTTCAATAGGAAATAAAGTGGCAGCAAGAAGTCCTTGCTCCATTGCTTCCGGAGTTGATTGAGGCAGTTCATTCTTAAACTCGAGGTTATTATTTAGGGGAACTTCCTTGAGTTTTCGGCCATGACCAAAAGATCCTCTTAATGGCCTGGAGCCTGGAAGTATATATCCTCCCAGGTGTCCTTTGCTAGAGAGGAAGTCAATTGTCGTAAAGGTACCGCTATCCACTATGGCTTTTGATTGTTGATTCAATTTATATAGGTAATAGGAGGTGGCCAAGCGATCTTCACCGATTGTTTTAGAGTATGAGATAGGCATATCTAAAAAAGCTCCTTTCCCAAAAAACTTTCTAATCAAAGTAAATTCGCCTGGGATTTGATTAAGAAATTCGTCATCAACAGAGGACACTATGACTCGAGATTCAGGATATTTCTTTAGAACTATATCGAGATCCTGGAAGTCTCCTTTTTCCACAAAAAGCTCATTATCTTTAAAAAGAGCGTAGTTTTGATGTGAATTTCCAATATCAATCGTAATAATCATTGTAAGTATTTTTCAATGGCGAGCTTTTTAACCTGAAAGAGATTCGCAATAGGCTTCACAAATCCGGGAGCGTTTTCTCCCATTCCTAGCAAATCGTTTATAACAAGGACTTGCCCATCAACATTTACACCAGAGCCAATTCCAATTGTTGGAATCGTAAGCGCTTTACTTATTTCCTGGGCCAGATTTTCTTCTACAAATTCTAATACAATAGCAAAACAACCAGCTTCTTGAAGAGCCAAGCTTTCGCTCATAAGTCTTTCTTTGTCGATTTGTTCTTTACCGTGTTTGAAGTATCCACCTTGCGCATGCACGGACTGGGGTTGCAGACCAATATGGCCCATGACTGCAATGCCAGTCTCCGTGAGTCGTTTTATCAGGTCAAGATTGATTTGATTCGCCCCTTCAAGTTTTAACGCTTCAGCTTTGGTGGATTGATAAAGCTCGATAGCATTCTTAAGGCCAGTCTCCATTGAGGCATAACTACCAAAAGGCATGTCGACCACGACGAATTTTTCAGGTGCCCCTCTTCTGACAGCCGCTCCAAATATTTGCATTTCCTCTAGACTTACTTCCACTGTTGTATCATAGCCAAGGACAACGTTTCCTACGCTATCACCTACCAGAATAAGATCTAGTTCTGTTTGGTTTAAGACTGCCGCCATCTGAAAGTCATAACAGGTGAGCATCTGAATTCGAACTCCATCTTGTTTCATTTTTTGAAGTGAGCGAACAGTCTTTTTCATAATGTTTCCTTTAATTCTTGATAGACTTTATTTAGGCTTTGTCCTTTCCAAAATTCATTGACTGATTTTTTAGTATTTAAAACATCCGCAGAACTTAAGTCCTGAAGGTGTTTGGGATCTTGAACATCATTGAGTAATTTTTGAAATTTTTGTTTAAAGTCATTATCAATTAATTCTAGACGACCTTTTTCAGAACCTATTAAGGCATTAGGGCTAATAAAATCGAAAAATGCTTCTGGCCCGACTTTAAGAAGAGCATCAACAATAAGTTTCGCCTCAACAAAACACTCATAAAATGCGAGCTCTTTTTTATACCCACGCTCTATTAATGTCTGGAAGGCTAAATTTATCGTATAGGGAAGAACTGAACAGAGAAGAGCTTGCTCAGAAAATAAATCTGCCTGGGTTTCTTCTTGAAAAGTTGTAGGGTAGAGATTTCTTATCCCGATAGCTTCAGCTAAATCTTTGATTGATTTTTCATCTTTTGGATCACAGAACTCAAGTGAGTAGAAAGCGGCCAAAGATTGATTTGTCTCAAACCTGAATCTTAGTTCACTAGCAATAGCTTTAGGTGCTAGAAGGGCAAACTTAGTTTTTGGAAATAGAGTTTTAAGATTTCCAGCGGTAACGGAAAAGCCGTGGGCAAAGACAAATAGACAGTTTGGATTTTTAATTCTTTCTAAGATTTGAATGTGAGTATTATCAGGCGTTAAGATAACACAGATCTCTGACTCTATGGGTTCACTCTCGTAATCAAAAACAGAAAAACCTTTTGCCGTAGCAAGATTTTTAGAAGGTGATCCAGACCGCAATCCTATCGTTACTTTGTAACCAGAGTCTTTAAGGTTTAAAGCCCATGCTCGAGCTTGGTTTCCATAGCCGATAATGCTTATATTCTTTTTATTTTCCACGGGTTGTAACTATCATGACAGAATAGGCTAAGCAATGTTATATGGCTGTATATGGGAATAAGTCGAAGCTCTTTATACGGCGAGTCAATCTTCACAAGTTTTAGAAGTCTAGATGGTAAAGTGCCTAAATTTGAATCTCATCTAAATCGATTCTTTGAAAGTGTGAACTCCTATTATTTCAACTCTAGGCTTTCTGAATCCCAGTTTTACAATTTTTATCCTTTAGAAAACCTTGATTTTATAAGATTTCCTAACCATTACTTTAGACTAACCTTTGAAAGCTTGAAGCCAGCCTCCAATCGTTGTGGCATTGGACTTTGCGACGGCAAATTAAAGATTCAGCAAGGAGAACTCCCAAAAAGCCTTGAGAGTATTTCTCTAGAGTCAATCCGTTCACCTTACACAATATTTGCCTGGAAACATAAAGCTGGAAGTTATTTCGAAAGCTTGCTAGGAAAAAAACAAGCGATTTTGAAGGGGGCCCAAGATGCTCTTTTTGTAAGTCCAGAACAAAAAATTTTAGAGATTTCAACTTCTAGAATAGTCTTTCGAAGAGGGAATCTTTTCGTGACTCCTAGGCTAGCTTATAGTTTTAATAGTATCGGGTTAGAGCTTTTTCGAGAGTTTTTGATGAGCCTAGGTTTTGAGCTTTATGAGCAGGAGTTGGACTTTTCCGAACTAGCGGACTTTGAGTCGGCATTCGCTGTAAATAGTGTTAAACTTCTTACTCCTGTGAGGAGTATAGAAAGTCGAGAATTTAAAACACAAAATCAACTGTGTCTTGAGTTTGAGAAATGGCTGAGGGAATTATGAAAAAGTTAGAAGTGAAATGTCCTAATTGCAAAACGAATTTCAACTATTATGATTCTGAGTTTCGTCCTTTTTGTTGCGAAAAATGTAAAATGATTGATATGGGCCAATGGCTGACAGAGGGATATAAAGTTAGCGGAAGAGATTATAGTTTGTACGCTGAAGACCCAGAAAAACTGGAAGAATTATTAGCGAAAGGTGACCTCGGTGAAGATTTCTAGGGACAATTTGAGTGATACCATTGAGCTTGTGCAGGATATTGCCTATGAAGCAGGGGAGATACTTCTTAAATTTCAAAAAAAGCGGCATCATCTTGAAGTTATTGATAAAGGAATAGAAGGGATCGCTTCAAAAGCAGATCAAGAATCAGAGGAGTATATAAAACAAAGACTTGCAAAAATTTTTCCTGATC
>CEQY01103912.1_pt1 | contig 12785 bp, 10 predicted proteins | sample 361391 | NCBI WGS metagenome assembly CEQY01 (sample SAMEA2621075, study PRJEB7988) | marine metagenome | isolation source: saline water (ENVO:00002010), including | reverse complement strand
ACTGTGTAGCCTAAATCTTTTATTGCTTGCAAGCATACTTTACCACTCTCTAAACTTATCTCCCTCTCTGGCGATATACCGCCCATTAGTATTAATATTTCTTGCTCTTTTGGAAAATTATTCATAACTCAACTTTCGGACCGTTGCCGATCCTTCTTATCTCCCACTCGAGATCTATTCCCGTTTTTTCTTTCACACGTTTTTTTATTTTTTCTCCCAAGAGCTCGATGTCATGCGCCGTTGCATTACCCTTATTGATTATAAAATTTGTATGCAATCCAGATATAATAGCATCACCTGATGAGAGACCCGAACAGCCCGAGTCCCTGATTAACTCCCATGCCTTAATATCTTCAGGATTTTTAAATGTTGACCCACCCGTCCTCTCTTTTATTGGCTGAGCAGCATTTCTGCGCTTCTTATACCTATTAATCTCTTTTATAATTTCTTCTTTATTTGCTATCGATCCTTTAATAATCGCGGAAATACAAATCATATCATCCGAAATATTACTTGACCTATAGCCATAACAAATATCAGCGGGACTACACTCAAGCTCATTACCCTTGTTGTTAATAAACCTTGCCGATATTAATATATCAGCAACTTCCGCCCCATAGGCACCAGAATTCATCTTCACGGCACCACCAAAAGTCCCAGGTATTGTATTGAGAAAGGAGAGGCCTCCGAGATTATTCTTAAGCGCAAAATTTGAAATTTTTTTACTCGGTACCGCAGCTCCGCACTCTATGGTATCAACTGCCGTCTGCTTGATGTAGTTGAATGCTCTATCCAGAACTATGACCACACCCGGTATGCCATAGTCTCTTATTAAGGTATTTGATACGCCACCTAAAATAGTTACAGGAAGATTTCTTGGTTTGATCTGCATAAATTTTTTTAAATCGTTCAAATCCTTTGGTTTGAAGAGCAACTCAGCACAACCACCCACACGAAACCATGATATTTTTTTTATTGGATAATTCGTATGCAGATGACCTACTACTCTTCCGTTAAATTTAGCTTTAAGCTTATCAGCATCCGAAAAGTAATTCATAGATCATTCCATCAAATTTCTTTACAAATAGCTTTTGATATTTCATTAATATCCCCTGCACCTACAAATAGTACAATATCACCATCTTTTGTTATATTTTTCAAAAATTTAATTATTTCTCTCCTTGATAAAATATATGTGTCTGTGTTAGATTTTTTCTTTATATCTTCCGCAAATTTCCTGTAGTCAAACATACTTTTATATTCTTCACCAGCAGCATAAACTGGTAAAATTGCAAGATAATCTGAATGCTTGAATGAATCACAAAAACTATCATATAATGATTGCGTTCGACTATACCTGTGTGGCTGAAAAATCGTTATCACCCTATTTTCAGCTTCTTCTTTTGCCGACATCAATAACTGATTAATTTCTGTTGGATGATGTGCATAATCATCATAATATCGTATGCCGCTCTTTTCAATAATACTGGAGAATCTTCGATATACTCCCTGATATTTTTCTAATTGATAAATAATTTTTTCTTCGGCTATACCATTTAACAAGCCAATTACTACCGCAGCAGTTGAGTTCCAAACGTTATAAATACCTGGCCTATTTATTCTAAGCTTCAAATTATATTTTTTTTCATTTATAAATCCAGATAGTTCGAATTTATGGCCAAAAGGTAGTTTCTCTATATTTTTTATTACAACATCTGAATGAATATCAGTCCCATAACTTATTATATTATTTGATTTTAAATGACTAAAAACTTTTGAAGCAATAGGATTATCTCTAAAATATAAAAAATATCCACCTTCCTTAACATTATTTGCAAACTTCAAAAATGCCTGCTCAACATTCTTCATCGTTCCATAGTTTTCCATATGGTCATTATCTATATTTGTAACTACTGATATATCTGATGGTAATGATAAAAATGTTTTATCAGACTCATCCGCCTCAACTACCATCCAATCACCGTCACCTATCTGTAAATTTGAATTAAAAGAGTAATCAATCCCGCCAATCAATGTGGTTGGTTTTTCGTCATATGACATAATCCAAGATGTCATTGATGTGCATGACGTCTTGCCATGCGTACCAGAAATACAAATAGACTTCTTTTTCTGCATAACTTCTACAAGCATCTGGGCTCTAGAATATATTGGGATATTGAGATTTTTTGCTTGAACAAATTCCGGATTCTTGCCGTTTACGGCTGATGAGTAGATAACTTTTTCAATATTAGTATTTATGTTATTCGAATTATGCCCAACAAATACTTTGACTCCCATGTTTGCAAGTTCTTTAAGTGCATCACTATTTTTAATATCACTGCCTTGCACAGTATATCCATTGTGCAGACATAGTTTTGCAATAGCAGATAGCCCAATACCACCAATACCAATGAAATGTATAGTTGATAGATTCGTATTCTTGTTATTTTCAATCATTCTGATAAATATTTATCTAATAGCTGTACAAATATCTTTCTAGATTTTATCTTTCCAATTTCTCTGGCTTTATTTGCCATTCTAGCTCTTTCATTCTTTCTTGAAATTAAATTAATTATCATGCTGGACATCATCTTTGGATTACAAGTAAGCTCATTAAATATCAGACACGCCCCCTTATCAAAAAAAAATTTTGCATTTTTAAATTGATCATCATCAATTGAATTTTGCAACGGGACTAGAATGAAGGGCTTACCAATTGAGCACATCTCGAAAACTGTATTTGCACCAGCTCGTGATATAATTATGTCGGCGTTTGCCATAAGACTGCCAATGTTTGAGAAGTATGGCCTTATGTCGAAATTTACTCCAATTTCTCTATATTTTTTTTCCAATAGAGCCTCATCATCACTGACACAATTTTGATAAATTTTTAGCCTATCTCTCATTTCTTTAGGTAGAAAGGACAGGCTATCAGGTATGAGATCTGTGAATACTTTTGCGCCTTGGCTGCCCCCCAGGACTAATATGCTTAAAGAATTGCCCTCCTTATCTTCATTTGAATCGTATTTCGTAATTCTGTCCCTTAGTGGCAGGCCAGCAAAAACAGTTTTTTCTTTCTGTTTTGGCTGAATATTTTCTGTATTCTCAAATGATAATAGAATTAATTTAGCAAAATATGATATTAATCTATTAGCTCTACCCATCACTGCATTTTGCTCGTGAATGACCACTGGTATCTTTAACAAATAAGCAGCAATCGCTGGTGGAAATGCTGTATAACCACCAAAACAAATTATTAGTTTAGGCCTAAATCTTATCAGATGATAAATCGACTGAATTAGACCTATTGTTAGGTAAAATAGAAAAAATAACTTCGAATTAATATCAGCTCTAAATGGGGATGATGATGCAATCCTCTTTATATCAATGTTGTCTAACTCTTGCAGATATATTTGGCCCCTGCTGTCACAAAAGAAATTAATAATAAGATCGGGATCGTTTATAATTAACTCCTCATAGAGAGATATTGCGGGGTTAATATGGCCGCCTGACCCACCACATACCAATACAATTGATCTCTTTTTCATATTTTGATATCCCTAGTCAGCTCTGAAAGCTTAGTTTACGTGATGAGTATTCAAAATTAGTTTTCTTTTGCCTTGTAAATGCGAGAATGAGACCAAATGTTATAGCGATGGAGATAGCTGATGAGCCCCCATATGAGATAAATGGCAATGTCATTCCTTTTGTTGGTACAATCCCGAGATTTACAGCAATATTTATACCCATCTGTAAGCAAATTAGTGAGACGAGTCCAATCGTTGAAATTTTTGCAAACAAATTTTGTTGATTTAAAGATCTTTTGACACCTCGAAAAATTATAAATGCAAACAAAAATATGATAATAAAGCAGGAGATCAATCCAAACTCCTCAGCGGCTACAGCAAAAATGAAATCTGTATGAGCATCAGGAAGTATATTCTTAATTGTTCCTTCACCGGGCCCAACGCCAAACCACCCACCGTTTATTATCGCATTATATGCGGTGTCAATTTGATATGTATCACCTAGATTCGGGTTTAAAAAAATATTTAGTCGCTGAGTGAAGTGATCAATATAAATATAGGAAAGGGCAATACCCGTCAGTGACAATAGAAAAATTATGAGTCCAATAATCATAGGCATTCCCGTTATAAAATAAATTATGGTGGCTGAAAGGGTTACCAAAATTGCTTGGCCGATATCAGGTTGCAAAATCAAGCCTATGATAAGAAGTATATACAATATAAATGATAACAATTTTCCGGGTGCTTTCTTTATTATTGACTCAGACATCAACCAAGATATCAAAACAATAAAGGCAGGCTTCGCAAATTCTGATGGCTGCAGTGAGATTATACCAAGATCCATCCACCTGGTAGCTCCCTTTATTTCAGCTCCAAAGATATTGATGAAAAATATTGAAATGAGTGAAACTGAAAAGATTAGTAGGCAAAGCCTGCGAATATTTTTTACATTTAAGAATGAAAAAAATATTGTAACCAAAGCACCAAAAACAATGAATATAGATTGCTTCTTCACAAAATAATATTGGTCACTGTAATTCAATCTTTCGGCTATTGGTGGGCTTGCAGCTAAGTTTAATACAATTCCAAAAATAATAAGAATTAAGATAGCGCCCAACTGCACCCTATCAACTGTCCACCACCAATCGGATAAACTTGATTTAGTTGATCTGCTGAATTTCATTTCTTTCCTTAACCACTTCCCCAACAATCGTTGTAAATTCCAATCCCCTATCCTCAAAATTTTTATATTGATCAAACGATGCGCATGCTGGAGAAAATAAAATAGTCACATTAGATTTGGACTTTTCAGCATCCTTAGTTGACCTATTAATTGCATTTCTCAATGTCACACAATTTTCATACTCAATTTTTGAATCGAAAAGGGTTTTACCCAGTGACTCCGCTGATTCGCCTATAAGATAAGCTTTCTTTATTTTTGAAAAATATTGAGTAATTTGTGAAATTCCGCCATATTTCTCAATACCGCCTAGTATCCAATAAATATTATTATATAAGGCCAATGCTTGTTTTGTTGCATCAGCGTTCGTTGCCTTACTATCATTTATGTATTGAATATTATTATATTCATGGATTAATTCAGTTCTGTGACGTAGGCCTCTAAAACTATCGAAATACTTACAATAAGAATTAAATTGAATCTTCATCGCTTGCATGCAAGCGATACAAGCAATGATATTTGATGGATAAGTAATTTTATGGGAAGCAGTGTATTTTGATATATCATAATTAGATACCACACCATTGGAGTGCAATTCGGCAATTTTATTCTCGTTGAGTGGGTTATTTTTGTATAAAATTAAATTGCTTTTAAAATTTCTTTTTTTTATTTCAGAGGATACTATGTCTCCGTCTAAACCAATAATTGAAATATCATCTTCATTCTGGTGTTTAAAAATATCAAATTTAATGTCTATGTATTTATCCATATTACCGTGTCTATCAAGATGATCAGGGCTTATATTGAGGAGCATTCCAATATCTGGCTTTATATTTGGTGACAATTCTATTTGATATGAAGATAACTCGACAATAAATGTCATATCTTGATCACTCAGATCAAAATCTAGCACGCTTCTTGTGCCAATATTACCACCGATTTGCACTTTCTTACCTAATTTTTCCAGAATATGATAAATCATCATTGATGTAGTTGATTTACCATTTGTTCCCGTTAGCATTATAATTTTATCGTTTCTTTTTCTGTAACTAATTTCATCAGCAAAAAGCTGTATATCACAGATTATTGATTTTTTTTTCCTTCTAAATTCGTAAATGAATTTTTTTTGGGGTGATTTATCAGCATCTATACCGGGACTTAAAAATAATACATCTAAATCTTCAACAGAAATTTCCTTGGGATTTATAATATTTTTGCCCTGCCCAAAATAATTTTTTCTGACTCTATCATTATCATCCCATGCCGACACATTAGCTCCACCTGCTTCAAGGGATCGGATAGCACTGTCCCCTGACAGTCCCAGGCCAAGTACGAATATTTTTTTATTTTTACAGTGTGTTAATGGAATCATTTTGTCTTCAATTTTATCTAAGTTTTAACGTTAGTAAGCCTACAAGTGCTAAGATTAATGATATTATCCAAAAACGGATCACAATTGTAGGCTCGCTCCAACCTTTCTGTTCAAAGTGATGGTGTAAAGGTGCCATCTTAAATATTCGTTTCCCCGTTAATCTGAAACTAATCACTTGCACAATCACGGAAGTTGCCTCTAAAACAAAAAGTCCACCAATTATTAAAAGAACAAACTCGTGCTTTGTTATAACGGCGATAATTCCTATAATTGAGCCGAGTGATAAAGATCCAGTATCTCCCATGAAAATCATTGCAGGAGGCGCATTGTACCACAAGAAACCAATGCCAGCTCCAATAACTGCTCCACATACAATTGCTAATTCACCCGATCCTGGCATGTATTGTATATTTAGATATTCAGAAAAAAGAATATTACCTGTTAAGTATGCGATTAAGCCAAAACTGCCAATCGCAATCATAACTGGCATAATGGCCAGCCCATCGAGACCATCCGTTAGATTAACAGAATTGCTCGATCCTACTATGACTAGAGTTGAAAAAATAATAAAAAAAATACCCAGGTTGATTGAAAAGTCCTTCAGAAACGGTAAAAATACTACCTGGTCAAAATCAGCAACGTGCTTTGTCAGAAAATATATCGAAATTATGGATATAAATGTCTGCAATATTATTTTGTGAATGCTACCCAATCCATTAGATGATGAATTAAATACTTTAAGATAATCATCATAAAACCCAATCAAACCAAAAAAAAATGCAACAAAACCCACAACCCATATGTATCTATTTGATAGATCAACCCAAAGCAGTGAAGATACAATCACGCCAAGCAAAATTATAACACCTCCCATCGTTGGTGTACCTGATTTCTCTATTATATGCCACTTTGGTCCGTCAGCTCTAATTGGCTGGCCATTCTTTTGGTGTTTTTTTAAAAATCTAATCATAGGGGGGCTCAAGAGAAAAACGATCAAACCCGATGTGAAAGTTGCAGCAACTGTTCTAGTGCTGATGTAATCAAAGGCATTCAGCAGAGGAAAAAAACTTATTAGTTCATCAATTAGTAAAATCAGCATATCAAAATTTCCTTGTCAGTAATTATGTTAATGCCAAATAATTAATAAATTCCTGAGCTAAATTATTTAAACCTATCTTATTACCCCCCTTGATAAATATTAAATCCCCCCCAACTAACTTAAACTCATCAATTGACCGAATATCCCTGACAGACTTGAAATATTTTTTCTTTTTTTTTGATGAAACCATGCCAAAAAGAGAACTCAAATACTCACCACAAAAATAAACATGGTCAATAGTAGTCTCGTTTATAAGATTTACCAAATCGGAATGATATTTTTCGTTAAAATCTCCCAACTCTAGCATGTCACCAATAATTATAATCTTGCGTGATATTTGGTCGGCTTCATACTCATCCACGGCCCTTATTGCTTCGAACATGGACGTTGGGCTTGCATTATATGTGTCGTCAATTAATTTTATTTGCCCCTTATCTAATTCAAAATCAAACTCCTGCCACCGTGATTTATTTACATTTGATTTAACAATATTTTTCAACACCTCAGTTAGATCATAATTTAAGATATGTGCAATACCCAAAACTGGAAGATAATTATTAATGATACTTATATTTTGCATATTTGAATATGCTTCAAAAACCTCACCAAAGACACTAAATTCAATAAAAACTCTGTCCTTACCCCGAGTTATTTTTTTAATTTGAATATCTGATTTGCTTGAATAGCCAAATGTTATTGTCCTTAAATTTTTCGCTAAAGCATGCTTTTGCAGCAATTCAAAGTAGTCACTATCTCGAGGAAGCAGTATAATTCCATTATTCGACATCCCATCAATAATACTTGACTTTTCAATTGCGATATTCTCTTTACTGCCGAGATTTCCAATATGCGCCTCGCCAATGTTTGTAATTACAGCAATATCAGGATTTATAAGTTTTGATAGGTTACGTATTTCGTTTTTCATATTCATTCCAACCTCAAAAATCGCATACTTATCTAGCTTGGATATTTTTGCCTTCGATAGCGCTACACCCAATTCATTATTAAATGACTCAGGTGCAGCAAATGTTGGTTCATAATATGATAATACATTATTCAAATAATCCTTCGTGGTTGTTTTTCCTACGCTCCCCGTAATAGCTATTTTGAGTGGTTTGATGTCTTTAAAATTATGTTCAGCAATTTTTGACAAAGCTATAAATGTGTCTTGCACAAGAATGAGTGGGAAATTTGACTCTTCAAAAATTTTTTTTTCGGAAATTATTGCTGCAGATGCACCATTATTAAAAGCTTGTGATAAGAAATTATGCCCATCAGAATATCTTCCCTTTAGGGCTATAAATATGTCTTTTTTTTGAACAGATCTGCTATCAGTCGATATGCTATACTCTTTATTATTGAGATAAATACCACTTCTTTGATCTATGATATTAATTGATTTTAGACAATCAAAGCTGCAATTTATCCTGTAATTATCGTTCATTTTGAACTGCTTTCTAGTGTTTGCTCCACAATATTATGATCTGAAGAATGTATTTTTTCCTTACCGTAGATGATAAACTCTTCATGACCTTTTCCGCATATAAGAAGATTATCCTCCGATGATAACTCAGAAATGGCATAACTTATTGCCTTCTTGCGGTTAGCAATTTCAACATATTTTCTTGATTGCTTCATTAATTGTGCTCGTATTAAATTTGGTTCTTCAAATCTCGGATTATCATCTGTGACGACAATCAGATCTGCATATTTATCAGCTACATCGCTCATGATACTGCGTTTACCCGTATCTCTATCTCCGCCCGCGCCAAAAACAATTATGAGTCTATTTTTTGTAACCATTCTCATAGCTTCAAGTACGGAGCTCATCGCATCTGGTGTATGAGCATAATCAATGAAAATATTATTGTCATTTAATTTTGCAACACACTCCAATCTGCCTCTAACATCACTAAGTTTTTCAATGCTTGCAAATGCATCTGGCAACGATATGCCTGTATTAATAGTTGCCATGCATCCTGCTATTAACGAATTTATAGCTTGGAAAGGGGCTATGAATGGTGTGGTAACGATTATTTTTTTACCATAACAATTAAGCTTGAGTTGAATTTTATTATTATCTCCTCTGTTGATACCCAAAATAGAAATTGACGCATTGTTATTACCTATTGTGATTATGTTTTCAGCCTTAATTGAATTTATAAAATTGTGATATTTTAATGGTAAATCGATCATATTTACCACTGCTGTTCCCTTTGGGCTTATCAGGTGAGTAAATAACCTTTTCTTTGTATTAAAATACGAATCCATACTGCTATGATAGTCTAAATGATCGCGTGAGAAGCTAGTAAATGCCGCACCAGCTATCTCTAAGGAGTCCATTCTGAGTTGTGAGAGTCCATGGCTTGATGCTTCAATTACCAGATTTTGAAAACCCTCAGAAACTAGTGCATCTACCTGCTTGTGCAGTGAGATGGGATCGGGTGTCGTTAATATACTCGGTGTTTTAGCTTTGGAATTGCCCAAAGTCCCGATAGACGCAGATTTAATGCCCATCAACTGCCATATTTCTTCTGTAAATTTTGTGACGGAAGTTTTCCCATTTGTACCGGTAATTGCTAATATATTTTTTGGCTGTTTTGGATAATACTTAGAGCTAACCTCTGACAGTGTTTTACGAACTGAGTCTACCGTAATAATTGGTATATTTATTGCAGATCTATCAAATGAACAATCTTTCGGAGCGATAATGGCAGCCGCGCCTTTATTAATCGCCTGTTTTAGATATTGCTCTTGTAATTCTGTATTTCCCTCTAGTAAAAAAAATAAATTTCCATTTTTTACTAATCGGCTATCCAAGCATAGATCTGTTATAGTTTGATCAGAATTGTGCTGCTGCTGCCTCTCAGAGTTCAATAGCCTTTCAAGCTTCATTTTTATCTACCATTTTCTATTAATTTGAAGCAACTACAATTTGATCATAGTCATATAGCCTCTCAATTGAAGAAGGTTTTATGTCCAACATTGGCGCTATCCTTCTGACTATTTTTGAGAAAGTTGGCGCAACATTCAGTCCAGCAGTTGCAAGGCCATGAGAATTCTCAGTTGGCTTTGGTTCATCTAGCAGTAAAAACATAATATATTTTGGTTCATCTAGTGGGAATGCGCCCATAAATGTAGTGCGACGAGTATCATTATCATACGATCCACCAACCAACTTATTTGCTGTACCAGTTTTTCCACCCACAATAATACCGTCAACAGAAGCGCGTTTTGCTGATCCATCAACAACATTCATATACATTAACTTCTTGATCTTTTCACTTGTAGAGGGCTCCAAAACTTGTTTGTAGAGAAAATTTGAGTTATCCTCTACCTTAAGAAAGGATGGTTGTATTAATCTTCCGCCATTGAAAAGGGGTGCGCCAGCTACTGCTGCATGCAAAGGTGAAACTGCAATTCCATGACCATAAGAAATCGTTATTGTATTTATTTCTTTCCAATTGGCCGGGATGCTACTACTCGGTAAATTTTGTATTTGCGTTAATACGGGATCCAGTAGCCCCAATTTCTTCAGAAATGATTTGTGGTAATCTGTACCAAAATCAAGGGCAATCTTTGCAGCTCCAATATTTGAGGAGTGAGTAAATATTTCCGATACAGTTAAAACACGTGCCTGAGGTCTGAAGTCACTAATTTTATGACCACCAGCAATAATTGGTTGTCTTGCGTCATATTCAGTATCTAGGTGAACCAAGCCACTATCTAATGCCATAGCGATGGTGAATGGCTTGAATGTCGATCCAATCTCATATAAGGAATTTGTAACCCTATTTATATTTTCGGGCAAAAGTGCATCTGCTTGATATTGTGGATCAAAATCAGGTAAAGAGACAGCAGCAATAATTTCACCATTATTGATATCCATCAAAACACCAGCTGCTGCTATCGATGAATATTCGTCCATCGATTTCAGCAGCTCATCTCTCATTGCATGACTCACCTCAAGATCTGCAGATAGGTATACATCCCCACTATTACCACTTTCTACTTGTTGATCTATAAATTTTTCGATCCCGCCTTGTCCAATGTTATCAATATTTACGTAACCAATAACACTTGATAGAGTATTTCCAGAGCTATAAAAGCGCTTTGTTTCGTCTATAAACTGTATGCCGGGTATACCTAAATTATGTATTCTATCTTGCTCGCTCGGTGTTATGCCCCGTTTTAACCAGACGAACTTCTTATCATTAAATATTTTGTACTCAAGATCTTCTCTTTGAAAACTAGGGACTGTAGATAGTAATCGATCTACAATATCTTCCTTATTTCTAAGTAAATTGGGTCTTATTGCAACTGATGATATTTCTATGTTTGAAGCTACCAAATGACCGTTCCTATCATAGATATTGGGGCGCTTCATATTGTATTTATCACTCTCAGCTATACTTGTAACTGGTCCCAGTGACAAATTTGCTAAGTATAAAATCTTGGCTGATAGAACCAAGAATCCCAAAAAAAAACAAAAAGACAGAAACTTAATCCTTATATGGAGCCTTTTTATTTCTTTGTTATCCTGAGCTTGAAACATGTGATGAAATATCCTTTTTAAGTTTTTTTATCGCTAGTCGCTGGCATAGCCAATGAGTGATCTTTGTATAAGCTCATCCATGACCCTGTTAGCTGGTTTAAGCGGGATATCCTCAATTCTTCTAATTTGTGTCACATCAACAGGTTCCAACTCTAAGCCAAATTGATTGGACAAATTTTGAATCCTATCTGGTTGGGACAAGAGGCTAAGCTCTGCACGTAATGTTTCAATATCAGATTTTTCATTTTCAATGGTAATTTTAACTTGGGATATTTCCCTCTTTATATTTTTGCTGTCATAACTCAAGAAATACAATACAAAAGAAGTAAAGATGCATAAAATTAAGACTAAGATATACAATAATCTGGTCATATTAATTCCTCAAACATCCTTTTATATTTTGTCATACTATAAATATCTAAATTTTCTCTAAACAAATGCTCTGTTCTTTCTATATATCTCAACTTTGCAGAGCGTGATCGTGGATTTTCTGTAATTTCATCCCGATCTGGTTTATAGAATTTTTTATCTGGATATATAAATGGATAATTGGCTTGATCTTCAATTTTTGGTTCATACCTCGACTTTGAAGAACTATATCCCGTTAAATGATCAAAGATATTTTTAACAATCCTGTCTTCGAGAGAATGAAATGTTATTACAGCAATTCGACCACCTGGTTTTATATAATCACAAATGCCCATTAATAATGTATATATTTCTTCAAACTCATTATTTACGAAAACTCTTATGGCCTGAAAGGTCCGAGTTGCTGGATGAATATGCCCTCCTTTTTGTTTTTTATAAAAATTTCCGACGGCATCATTAATTATTTTACTGAGTTGAGTAGTGGTATTGATAGTTTTTTTTTGTCTATAAGCATTGATCTTATTCGCAATAATACGTGCGTGCCTTTCTTCGCCAAAATCTCTAATTATTTCTGATAAATGCTCCTCTTTCATCTTATTAACAACATCATGCGCACTAATTGCACTTTTTCCCATCCGCATATCCAGTGGTCCTTCATTCTGAAACGAAAATCCTCTTTCTGG
>CEQY01018862.1_pt1 | contig 12785 bp, 10 predicted proteins | sample 361391 | NCBI WGS metagenome assembly CEQY01 (sample SAMEA2621075, study PRJEB7988) | marine metagenome | isolation source: saline water (ENVO:00002010), including | reverse complement strand
CCCTTTTGTATTAAAAAGTACCAGCAGATAAAAACAAGGGTAAGGCCACCAAATATGGCTCCAAAAAGGTATTTCTGATTTTTAAGAATGTTATCTATCATATCACACACTTTAACAAAAACTGAAGATTCTCTTTTCCCTCAGTTGACGGAGATGCTGATTCAATAACCTCAACGTTTTGGAATAGACCAGAACCTCTTAGAACTCCAACAAAGTTATCAAAATGGTCATTAATCAAGTATGAATTAGCGTTCACATTACCTCCCAAGCGAACAATTCTTAAATGCTCGTCAACTTTTGTAACAACCTTTACAAGGTCCCTACCCATTTTTTTGTATCCCTGCTTTTCCCACCCCTGCTGAAAGTTCAGCTCTTTTATCATAATTTCTTTGGGGGTGTAGTAGCTAAGAAATTGGTTGATTTTAAGAATCCTATCAAAATACTGTATATCATATCCGAGTAGATCTAGTTGTTCTTCAATACTAGTCTTGTTTTCTTCAAGTGATCTGTAGTCGTCTTCTACAAATGAAAGATTACTACCATTACTTTTCATCGGTTGTACTTCACTTTGAATGGAGTTAATACTTAGCTTAGTTGAGACGGATGTGACAACAAAAAAGATAAACGCTGCTGCAGAAGCTACCAAGCCAAATCTGTTTGCCCACCTTAATGTCTCGTTTAGCTTCATCTGCTTTGGTAATAAATTAATTGATGGTTTTAAATCAAGAGCTGAGCCTATAGCTCCAGCAAAGAGGCTAGGATGGCTATCAATTTCTAAATCATCTAGGCTGTCTACCAATCCAAGATTTCGAAATGGATTAAGGTAACGTGTATTTAATCCGAAAGTGCCTTCAATAAATCGGTCCAAAAAAAGAATTTCTCCTGATGAACCACTTAAAAGTACATCTGTACTTTCTGTAATTTTGCATTCCGTTCGCATTCCATTGACTGTTCGATCAATCTCTTGTCTCCAACTATCGAAAACAGGCCTAAAGATATCATCATATTGGCCAGAGCTAACATTTTGTCCCATCGCTCTTAAAAATGACTCAGGTATTTGATAACCTTTCCTGTTGGACCAGTTCTCTAAAGATATACCATTATCCACTAAAGAGTCCGTTAGATTTTGAATACCTAAAAATAAAGGTTTAACCATCATGATCTCAAATTTATGTATGCTCATGATAAAACTATTTTTCTCACCCAAATGAAGTATTAAAACATTCTTCTTTTTTAGCTCTGGATAGTTCCAAATAAATGCATTAAAAATAGATTGAGATAGAGGATACCATTTCCTTAATTGCCATTCAAGTTCTTCGGTGACAGATATCATATTGGAAACAATCGACTTTTTCGCTGTTCCAACGTAAAAGATATTTCTTTTTCCAGGCAAATGATCTATCAAACATTCTTCGATTGAATAGGGTAGAGTCTTTTTGATTGTCCATTCAATAATTTGATCTTTTTCCTTTTTATTTTCTTTTGGTACAGGAACCATATGCATCAAAATTTTATCATCATTTATTGAAATGGTAATCGTATCTTTGTTTCCAACCGACTTTATGGATGAACTATATGCCTCATCTATATTTATTAATTTCTCCTGCATAGATGTGATAGCTTTAACACACAGCTCCTTTAAATCAAGTGGGTCCTTTGAAATGTCAGGATTTTTATTTTCAATCCAATTCATGTCAAGTGCCAAAAGAGTTTTCTTCCCGTTATTTTCAAGTATCACAGATAAATACATTCTCCCTGAATCTATGGAAATGCCTGTATATGTTCTATCAAGTGGCAAATATTTAACTAGCGGTTGCTTGATATGTGGAGGGTAACTTCCTTGTGTAGGTAGAAATTCATCAAATTCATTTTCCTCAATATCGGGTGGCGCTGCAACTTGTTTTTCATTGGCAGCATGATCAACACTTTCGATTGTGTCAGAACTAGAAGCTAGGTTAGCCTCATTACTTAAATCCTTTGTAATTGGTATCTTGTCATCTATGGTTTCTTTTTCAGTATCAGTCTTCATCTCTGGCGCATCGCCTCCTATCCAATCATCATCGTTTAAATCATCATTGCTTGAGTCTGGAATATCACTTCCCTTAGTTTTATCTTCGTCTTTGCGTAAAACGTCCAATAGTTTATTTACAGCAATCTCATTGTAATTCTTTTTCTTTTGCTTTAATAGTCCACCAGTATCTAGCTTACCAGACATAACTCTTTGAACCATTTCTTCATCTATATCTGTTTTATCCTCGCTCATCATGGTCAACAAAAGTTGATGGCAAAGTTGAGTTATTTTCCTTGGGTATCCTTGAGTATTCTTGTGTATTTTGATCAAAGCTTTTTCATTAAACCAACTTCCTCGTATTCCACCAGTTACATCAATTCGGTGATCAATCATTCCCTTCATATCTTCTAATGATATTGGACCAACTTCAAAATCAAAAGATATTCGATCTTCAAAGTTTGGATATTTGTGTATCATTGCACCCATTTCAGGCTGGCCAAAAATTATGAGTTGGAGAAGCTTGAAGTCGTCGGTTTCAAAATTCAATAGTGTTCTAAAAACGTCAAGCATTTCTCCAGGAAGATTTTGTCCTTCATCAACTATTAGAACGAGTGTTTTGCCTTGCTCAACCCCTACTTTCAATAAATGATTTTCTATAATATTTCTACAATCTTGAACTGACTCGGCAGAATCTCTAACACCAAATAATTCAATAATGTGCTTAAGAAGTATTATCTCCGATTCAAATTTCGGGTCTAGAATTAGATAAAAATCAAAATCGTCCGATTCATCTTTGAAATTTTGGATTAATTTTCTACTTATAGTTGTTTTACCAACTCCTATACCTCCACGAATAACGGATAAACCGCGACGCATACGGATTGCAAGCTCAAGTCCCTCAAGACATTGTCTATGTTCCAGTGCAGGGTAAAAAAGGTCAACGTTTGGCGACGTCGAGAAAGGATCAGCGTTTAATCCGATTGAATCAAATAGATTCAATTAGTCCTCTCACCATTTATTAAAACGAAACTGTAAAATAGGTCCAGACCATAAAGACCGAGGCAATAAGAAGGCCTATCCCAATTATTATTCGATGTTTAAAAAAGAAAGCATCAGTCATATATAGCTTGTTCGCGGTGCGTTCCGCTTTTAAAATTGTGTTAGGGGAGGCTAATAGCAGCACTCCGAATATTGCTGCGGTTAAAGCAATAATTAGAAAAATTACTTCCTTTATTGGATTAGATGCGTATGTGTATCCAAGGAACGCTGATGCAATTAACATTCCAATTCCTAAGGGTATGCGATTTTTTAGAAGGGCAGTATCTGTCATAAAAAGTCGATTTGCCTTCTTTTCTGCTTCTAAGATTGCTGATGGTGCAAATATCAAAAGTAAACCGAAAATAGCTGATATTATGCCTATGCTTAAAATAATTGCCATGGGGTTTACCATGTTTATGACCTCCGCTTTCCTAATTCCATTTTCTAAGATTGCATAAAATTATCCCAATAAGGGTCATAGCAATCCCTCTATGAAGATGATTAATTTAATGAAAAATACACAGAAACATAACCTTCTAGCTGACTATTCTTTATCATGTATGATCAGATTTTAAGAAGTATGCTATCCAGCGTCTCTGCTAATTGACACGCATTTTGAAAATTGAATATCATCGGTGGTTTTATTTTAATAACGTTATGATCAGGTCCGTCTGTGCTTACAAGTATACCGGAGTCTTTCATTTTATTAACTATTGTAGTAGCAATCTCTTTAGATGGTTGTGAATAATCAGACCCTTCCATTATTTCAACCCCGAGGAAAAGCCCTTTGCCACGAACATCTCCTATCTGCTCGTGTTTTCTCTCTAATTCTTGCAACATCTTTAAAAGTCTTAAACCGACTTCCCTTGCGTTTTTTTGCAATTCTTCCTCTTCAATAATCTCTAGAACAGCTTTCCCTGTCGCACACGAAACAGGATTACCACCATATGAATTGAAATATTCCATTCCATTATTAAATCTGTCTGCTATTTCTTTTGTAGTTATAACTACTGAAAGCGGATGACCATTGCCGATTGATTTTCCAAGTGATACAATATCAGGGACTACACTTTGAGATTCAAATCCCCAAAATGCATCCCCCATTCTGCCAAATCCAATTTGCACCTCATCTGCAATGCACAAACCGTCATTAGTTTTAATAAGGTCATAAGCTTTTTTCATAAAACCCTCTGGAGGTATTAATTGTCCTCCGCATCCCATTATTGACTCTGATAGAAAGGTAGGCGGGGTCTTAATTTTTTTTAGAATTATATCCATTTCTTCAGCATATTTTTCTCCGCTGTCTTTGCCACGATATTTACCTCTGAAAGGATCTGGAATAGGAAGTGCATGTACATTTTTAGGGGGTTTAATTCCACCTGGCCCGTTGTACTTATATGGGCTAACTTCAATTAAGGAGATCAAATGACCATGGTATGCTCCATCAAGAACGATTGTTTCATTGCTTTGTAAATAATTTCTGGCAAGTCGCAGAGCCAGATCGTTTGACTCGCTTCCTGAATTTGTAAAAAAAACTTTATTTAATTTATTTGGCATCTTTTGTATCAACAAACTTGCGTAATCCAGGATGGTCTTATCCAAATATCTTGTGTTTGTATTTAACTTTTTTAATTGTCTTAAAGCCGCTTCAATAACTTTTGGATGACAGTGCCCAACATGTTGAATATTATTTGTAGCATCCAAAAACTCATTACCGTCAGCGTCATAAAGGTATTGTCTACGTCCTCTTATAATATGAAGCGGTTCATTGTATGATAAACTCAAAGAGGGACTTAAAATTCTTTTTCTTTGTTTAATAATATTATCAGTGATATCAGTCATTAAATATTTTTTTTCTGACTAAAGAAAAACTTTCGAGCCTTAATTTTCTTAAAAAGTCCCACGCAGGTGCTAGTGATATGGTTAAGTAGTCATTATTAGGGAACAATGTCCTGCGCCACGAAGCCATAATTACGCTAATACATAACCGATTACACATGATGTGCAAAATACACTGTATCTCCTTTTTATTTAAATCTATTATTGATAAATAACCCATTAATAGAGATTTTAATGATTCATATGTGCTATCTTCTAAAATAGCTACGTAAGCCATGCATGTGGCAATTTCAACGCACCTGTTTGAGAAGACCATATCCCCTAGGTCAATAATTCCTGTAATGTTATTGTTATCATCTAAAATGATGTTATTATCATTAGCATCATTATGTATCACACTACGTTTCAATCCACTTAAAACTGGTTGTGCGTTTATTTCAAAATCATGTAAAAAATAGTTTAAAATATCTCTGTCACTTTTTGAGGGAATATATGACAGGTAACCTTTTATCAGGTCGGTACGGGCAGCGTCCCATAAAAAAGATCTATTAGCTCCCTCATGATTGAACTGTTCAAGCGCTCTGGTTAGTCTTCCAATAAATTCACCCAATACAAAATAGTCAGATGTTTCCAAATTTTTTTCACTTAGGAAGCTGCCGGTATAATATGACGTTAATCTTAAATGATATGTCAAATTCTTTTTCTTGATGCATCTTGCTTTTTGCAAAGATTTTGGCACTAATAATGATTTGTCATTTTTCATAATGTATACTGCAGCTGCATCTTGCAACTCAACAACAGATGTTTTTTCTGCAGAATTATATATTTTTAGAATGTAACTATCAGCATCACCTTGTACATGGAACACTTGATCTCTATCACTGGGGAGCCGTTCTAGTGTCCCAGAGATATCAAATTTACTTTTAAGAAAGGATAACGCTTCGTCATTTGAAAAAGAGGGTGGAGGTGTAGTGAATACTGAACTCATACAGATAAAAATTAGTATCCATAGCAGGGTTAATCCATCCTATTCTGTAACAAATTGCAACAAATAAAAATATTTCTATGTAAAAATATGTGACACCAATCATTTTTTTTATTAATTTTGGAGAATTACCGGGGTATATCATCTCCCTAAGTATATCGGGAATGATATTTATATTGATTGATGTCAGACAAAAATAAACGTTCAGTCCTCATTGTTGATAATGATAATGCAATTTTGAACAACCTTGTACAAAGATTCAAAAAACTTGATCTCATGCCCATCACTGCAAAGGATGGATATGAAGGATACAGTCGTGCATGCAAAGAACACCCTGACTATATCGTGACCGAAACACTGCTACCAAGTATGAATGGTTTCAGAATTGCGCGACTATTAAAATTCGATGACAGGTATAAGGACTCTAAGGTTATACTGGTGACCACAAATGACTTAGAATCATCAAGGGCTTTGTTTGAATCATCGGGTGCAGATGAAATTATTAGAAAGCCATTTCGATTTAAAGAATTAATCGATGCTATGAACATTGGGGAAGAGGTTTGAGTATTCACGAATTAATAATACTATTTTTTCTCTTTTTCATTGGTTCTTGTTTTGGAAGCTTCTTAAATGTCGTCATCTATAGAGTACCAAAGAAGATGAGTATAGTTCGCCCTGCTTCACATTGTTTTGCATGTAAAGAGCCAATCCAGATAATTGACAACATTCCGATTCTTGGATATTTTAAGTTAAATGGGAAATGTAGAAATTGCGGAGCTGAATTCGCAAGCAGATATGCCTTTGTCGAACTTATAACTGGAGTTTTAACCCTATGTATTTATATGATATATGGTTGGAATGATACCTTCTTAGTCTATCTAAGCCTTACTTATTTACTAATTGCAATGACATTTGTAGATATTGATCATCTTATTATTCCTAATGGCTTTGTCATCACAGGTCTTCTGATCCTAATTATCTCAGTAATGATGGATTGGGTGGCAATTGATTGGCAGGACGCCATGTCAGGTGCATTTGTCTTTGCAGGGTTTTTATTTGCAATTGGCCTTATAGGGCAGTTTATTTTGGGCAAAGAAAGCATTGGATTCGGTGATGTAAAGCTTGGACTTGTTCTAGGTGGTTTTCTTGGCACAGAATATTCTATTTTGGCTTTGTACCTAAGCTTTGCTATCAGTGCAATAGTCATTTTTGTCATGCTGGGTAGTAAATTAATTGATAAAAATGCTAAAATCCCCTTTGGCCCCTACCTTGCAGCGGGAACACTGATTGCGCTATTTACTCAAACCCCATATGGAGGTAATTATATTTTGAACTGGTATTACACAACTATGTTTTGATTATGAATTTTCAAGCTAGACAACAATTAGGAACAATTTTGCTTAACGCAGGCAAGATCGATGAAGATCAATTACAGGCTGGATTGAGAGCAAAGCAGGATGAACAAGGATATATAGGCGAGACTTTTATAAACCTCGGTTACATCAATGAGCGTGACTTAAACCGTTATCTTAGCTATCAATTAAAAATTCCATATTTACAACTTGCCCACTATCAAATAGATAAATCATTGATGGACTTGTTTCCAGAACGCGTTATAAGAACCAAAGGTTTCCTGCCACTATTTAGACTGAACAATACCATAAACATTGCAGTATCGGATCCAATGGATTCAGACCCAATTAATACTGCTAGAGATATATCGGGATTGAAAGTTGAGCTCGTAATTGCGCTGGCATCCGAAATAGATAATGCCATTGATTTACACTATGGTATTTCAGGATTTGTTGATGTGGATTCTACAAGTGAAACTTCAACAAAAATATCAGATCTTTTTGATGAAGCACATATAGTAGAACTTGTTGATAGTATTATTACTCAGAGTCAAAAGTACGGATGCTCGGACATTCATATTGAGCCGCGTGAGCAAGATATTAGAGTTCGTTTTAGAATAGATGGTAGATTACAAGACTTCCAATCACTTCCTAGTGACATCCATACAGCACTGGTATCTAGACTAAAGATTATGGCCAATATGGACATTGCTGAGACACGTCGTCCTCAGGATGGGCGAATTTTATTTAATTCATCCAAGGGAAGACTGGATCTTCGCATATCAACGTATCCAACATTGTATGGTGAAAAAACAGTGTTGCGTCTATTAAATATATCTGAGGCTTTGCATTCGTTTAGTGCTTTAGGATTTGAAAATGAATGTGAAGAGAAATTTAATAGCATGCTTATTGGAGGAGAAGGAATCATTCTAGTATCAGGTCCAACAGGTAGCGGAAAGACAACAACGTTGTACTCCACTCTAAACAAGTTAGAATCCCCTGACGTGAATATCGTAACTGTAGAGGATCCTATTGAATACGACCTCGATAACATTAACCAAGCTCAAATAAATACGAAATCAGGTGTGACATTTGCTTCTGCCTTAAAATCAATACTAAGGCAAGATCCTGACATTATTATGGTAGGTGAGGTTCGAGATGAGGAGACAGTTGAGCTTGGTATTCGAGCAGCATTAACTGGTCACCTAGTTTTTAGCACAGTGCATACTAATGACGCAGCTTCGGGATTTACAAGACTTCTCAACTGGGATGTTGAGCCATTTCTTATCGCATCAACTGTCAAAGGAATCCTAGCTCAAAGACTGGTTAGGCGTATATGCGTGGAGTGCCGTGAAGAATATGAGCCGACACATGAAGAATTGAACATGATTGGAATTGGTACAAAAGATGAACCAGTCAGAACTTTCAAGGGTAAAGGCTGTCTTGCTTGCAGAGATACTGGATTCAAAGGTAGAATTGGAATTTATGAGTTGCTACTGATGGATGCAGATATTTCAGAGCTTGTTTTAAACCAGGAACCAGGGTATAAAATAAGAAAAAAAGCCAGAGAAAATGGTATGACAACCTTATTAGAAGACGGTATCATAAAGATTGAAAGGGGTGATACAACCATATCTGAGGTCTACGAGACGTTAGGCACATCAAAGATTATGTTATGATAAAAGTTCTGTACGTTGGAGGCAAAGAAGTAAGTATCCCTGAATTACAGGGGAAAAATGTTCATGTAGACTACGTGCAAAACGGAATGATTGCCCTCAGTGCAGTTCAAACAAGTGATTTTGATGCTGTAATCATTGAAGATGAATTGCCTTTGATGACACCAAATAGATTAATAAAAGAACTTACTCAGACTGGTGTAGGTATGCCTGTTATCGGATTGATTAGATCAGATGAAAGGAGAAAGGGACTACTTGATGACTATGAGGCCGGCCTTTTTAGCTACTTTGAGCCAGGGTTAGGGGATGGTGACCAGCTCCTAAATACCCTTAGATCAGCTAAACAATTTCATGATTTTAAAAAAGAAAGTCCCAGAACAACCATTAGGCATTTTACTGGAGTAGGTTTTTCAAAAATAGTTGGTGTATCGGAGCAGATGATTAAGATCTATCATCTTATGTGTCAGATAAAAAGCAAAGATGTAACAACTGTTCTCTATGGTGAAAGTGGAACAGGAAAGAATCTAATGGCTCGGACTTTACATAATATTAGTCTTCGTCGTGATCGACCCAACATAGCTGTTAACTGTCCAGCTATACCCTCAGAATTATTAGAGAGTGAATTGTTTGGACACGAAAAGGGTTCTTTTACCGGAGCGGTAGAACGAAAAGACGGTAAGTTTCTAGCTGCTAACTCTGGAACTATTTTTCTTGATGAGATTGGTGATATGAGCCCATCTCTTCAAGCAAAAGTATTACGTGTTTTAGAAAGCGGAGAGATTGAAAGAGTGGGTGGTGCAGAGACAATTAGAGTTGATGTTCGAATTATATCTGCTACTAATCAGAATTTAGAAACGAGGATAGAAAATGGTAAATTTCGTCAGGATCTATATCACCGTATTAATGTTTTTCCAATCACAGTACCCCCACTAAGAGATAGAAAATCAGATATCCTTCCGACTGCGATGGCAATTTTGAGAGGGCTGAAGAAAAAGCATAAAATTTTAGTTGATTGCTTTTCTTATGATGCGTTAGAGGTATTGAACTCATACGATTGGCCTGGTAATGTAAGAGAGCTTGAAAACACATTAGAACGTGTAGTCTTGATTCATGATAAGCCCATCATACAAAAAGATGATATTAAATACATTCTTGATGAAAATAGTCAATCTTCTAAACACATTGCTAGAGATGAGAGTGGGCCTGGTAAAAAAGAACCTGCGCATATTTCTCCTGCATCAAAACATGAGTTTAAAGAGACCGTTGAATCAGTAGGTTCCAAGATTGATACGTCTTCAATTCAAACGTTAAAAGAACTAGAATGTGAAGCCATCGAGGCTGCGTTAGAAAGAAATAACTGGAACATGACTACCGCATCCCAGCAATTGGGTATCAGTAGAATGACACTTTACAGAAAATTAGATCAACATGGCCTCAGAAAAAGCAACTAGCACATCATTTTCATATATTGCAACCAACCCAACAACCGGAGTTGTTCGTGGTGAGCTAAGAGCCTCTGGACAAGACAGTGCATTAATTCAATTAGAGCGTATGGGTCTGGAACCGATCTCTATTTCTGAGAAAAAAGAGTCTATTCTTGATATGCAAATCAATCTATTTGAAAAGGTTCCTCCTCAAGATATCTATAATTTTACTCGCCAACTTTCGGTGATGCTCAAAGCCGGGGTGCCCTTGGTGGACGCACTTGATTCGGTTCATTCAGATCAAACCAACCAGTTGTTAAACCGTACTGTCGACATGGTAATAGATGATGTTTCTGGAGGGTTGTCTCTTTCAAAAGCTATGGAAAAACATCCAAAAGTTTTTAATTCCATGTTTGTGAACATTGTAAGGGCAGGTGAGAGTGCAGGTGTTTTAGATAAAGTGATGTTTCAATTGGCTGACTTTATTGCAAGCGATCTAAAACTTCGAATGGGTATAACACAAGCAATTCGTTATCCATCTATCGTTGTAGGGATAACTGTTCTCGTTGGAGTTTTTGCTGTGACCTATATTCTTCCACGTTTTTCAACTTTATTTAGCAATACAAGAATTGAATTACCTCTTCCAACTCGCATTCTTCTTGGAATAGACCAATTCATGAAAGACAACTGGACGGGAATTATATTCTTTATATCAGTTTTTGCACTAGTGTTTTGGAGGTCTTTAAGGACAAAAGTAGGTCGTTATCAGTGGGATAAGTTTGTTTTGGGTTTGCCCATTTTTGGACCGATTGCAAAAAAAATGGCGATTTCACGGTTCTGTCACGTTCTAGATACTCTTGATCGCACCGGGGTGCCTATACTCCAGGCACTTGACATTGCTGGGAAGACAGCTGGTAACAAGTTTGTTGAAGAAAGACTCAGTTACGTCCACAAAGACGTTGAGATGGGTAGAAAGGTAGCACTTTCTATTAACACTCATACACATGATATCTTTCCACCCCACGTACTCAAAATGATTCAAGTAGGGGAAGATGCAGGTGCTATGGACGACATGCTTAGTGAGATTGGTGATATGACGGATGCAGAAGTTCAGGACCGAGTTTTAAAACTTACTGCTACCCTTGAACCGGTCATTACCGTTTTTATGGGAGTCATGATTCTTATACTTGCATTAGCTATATTTTTGCCGATCTGGGATATGTATGAAGCCCTGTCGAAAGGCTAGTCGTCTCATTTTGAGACACATGCTACTTAAAATTAATGTAAATCTAGCTCCCTATAAAGATGGCATGTTTTTTGCATTATCTAATTGACGTATGTGTTTAAAATCTATCTATAAAAAGTTTTTTACGATTTTGAAAAAGTTAACCTATTCTTCCAATGGTCAGTCCTTAGCTGAATTTGCAGTAATTACAGCAATGATGGCGACGTTTATCACGACTGCAATGCCCAAGCTTTCTGACATGATGGAATCAGGGAAAGCCAATAAAAGTATAGATGAGTTGGATAAATTATTGCTTCAGGCAAAAAACTTCTATGAAACAACCGCTGCGACGGAAGGAAGAGGCAGACTCCCAGGCCAGGATAAGTTTAACAAAGCTGTTGGCGAATATTCAAGCGTTATGGATGTAATCAATGACCTAGAAACGTTTTCGTCATTCAGAAATGAAGAGTTGGGTATGAAATGGGTATCTGTGTTTGGAACAGAAAATCCAAAAGCGCCAAAGCCCATTGGTTCGTTTTTTTATGACGATCAGGTAATTCCCGACGTTGATGATGAAGGTGACATTTCCTGTGGAAATTGTCCAGAAGGAAGAGAGAGTGGGTCTGAAGAATGGATTTATTTATTTAGCGGTGAAACTCTTATCAGTCCATTTCAGGATGGTCACTATATATATGTGGTCATTCCTTCTGATGAGCCCGATGGTGCACCAACACTTTTTGTAGCAGACGGCGAAAGCCCCAAACACCTCAATAAAATTTTAGATTTGTAAACATTTTTTTGACACCATCCTCTGATGGATGGCAAAATCAGCTTTTAAAACCACCCCATATTAATGTAATCCTTGGCCTCAACATTTTATTTCTACATGTATTTCGTCAAATGCGGAACTTAAAGAAATATGTTTAAAATTGCCGTGTAACAAAATGATAAAATTTCTATTTCCGCTCAAGGAACAAGGAGGTGTTCGCTAGAAAATAAGCTTTTAAATTTTTACTTATGTATTGTTATGTTACACAGAAATTAATGTAACAAATTGTTAACACATTTCTTCCTTCCCCTCGATAAACACTAAATATTTAGTGATATTTCAATCTTTGGCACAGATTATGCTTAAGTAATGCGTGATCAATAACAAAAACTTCGAAAAAAGGAGAAAATAAAATGAAACAAACAATAAAAAGCATCATAAGAACTGTTAAAAGTGTCAAAGGAAA
>CEQY01110696.1_pt1 | contig 12791 bp, 11 predicted proteins | sample 361391 | NCBI WGS metagenome assembly CEQY01 (sample SAMEA2621075, study PRJEB7988) | marine metagenome | isolation source: saline water (ENVO:00002010), including | reverse complement strand
ATTGAGCCCTTGGTTTAGGATTGTATTCGATATCTTTTCTATCTTGATCTAAAAGTGTGAGATAAGTTTTTTTACTTTTCCCATAAGAGTATTCTAATTCGCTGGATAGAAGAGTGAGTTTTAGAATATTAAAGAAATCATATTGCAAACTTAGTTCAGCTGAGGCTTTGGTATTAAAATCTTTTTCCAGACTTAAACTTAGGACTTCATCATTTTGCCTTTCCTCACTTTGCCTTTTTTTCAAAGGCAATTTTTGGACCATAATGGTATTATTAAAAGCATAAGACACCAGGACTCCGGCCCTCAATTCAAGTCCATTTCCAAGTGGCGCCTCTACTTTTCCCCCTGCATTGAAGGTAAATTGATCAGACCTTTTCATCACTTCATTTTCAGCGAGATTAAAAATCCCATCTGGGTTGTATTTTAAGAAGCTTAAAAATAATTTACTATAGTCTGAACTCAACCCGTCTAAATAGGTGGGGGCAAAGTGAAAATAATGATATTTTCTTTTAAAAGTTAAACCCGCAAAAGCTTCGAGTTGGGTTGGTGTGATATTAATGATTTCTAAATCCGCGAGGTTTTTTAAAAGAGTCGCAGCTTCCACAAAGATTGTGAGCGTGTCTTGAACGATCCATTGATCTGATTCTAAATGAGGCGCAAGCTCTCGATTGGCCTTGATATCATAATTGACCATTGGCTTATACCAAGTAAAACCAGAGAAATTTAGCACACCTCCGCCTAGATCGTGATTTTCAAGCAGTTTTTGAAATTGCTCATTTCCAATGTCTTGGTAATTGGCCTGCATATATTCAGTGAGGTCTTTAATGATGGACGTTCCAGGGATTCCACTGGATTTTCTTAGGCCATGCAGACCTCTCGTTTTTTGCACTGGTCTGATCTGTTGATTCAGAGTGAAGTTTTGAAACTCATAGGCGTAGGCCTGAAAAGTAATCAGAAAAATAGTGAGATAACGTCCAATGTTATACATGATATTAAGCGTTTCGGTGGAGGCAAGATCTGCCTTTAGGTAAAAATTGCCGGGCAGGCTTGTCATTTTGAAATAAAAGACCATATTACTCATATGGAAAATCTAGACTTCTCTAAGCTTCAGGAATTATTGGACGAACAAGTTAGCTGGCCTAGCTATTATACGTTTAAATTTATAGCTAACGAAAACAATATTGATCAAGTTCTTGAATATCTCGACGGTCATGACATAGCTAAGAGACCGTCTCGCTCAGGTAAATATACAAGCATCACATCTAAAGCTCGTTTTCATTCCTCACAGGAAGTGATTAACGTCTACAAGAAAATGAAGACAGTCGAGGGTATAATAAGTCTATAAGGAGCTTATTATGTCATTTGATGTGGCCCTCATTATGGGGGCGGGTGCTTTCGGTACTTCTATGGCCTCGGTACTCGCCGAGAATTTTGAACTTGTTATTTTAAAAGTTAGAGATGACGAGATCTATCAATCTATAAATTCGGATCGTGAAAATTGTGTTTATCTACCTGGTCAAAATCTTGCCAGCAATATTAGGGCGGCAAAATCCTGGGAAGAGATTGATGAACTTGTAGGGACTAAGTCTGTTCAATTGCTTGTGAATGGGCTTCCCACTAGTGCCATACTTCCATTTTATGCGGAAAATGGAGAGAAAATTGAGACTTATCTCAAAGCGGGCATTCCTTTTATGTCGATTTCAAAAGGAATCGATCCGGATACCTTAGATTTATCTGATGATCTTTTTAATAATTATTTTTGGCAATATGAAGATCAGATTTGTTATTTATCAGGTCCCTCGTTTGCTAAAGAGATCGTGGATAAACAAGTCACAATTGTGGCCTTGGCAGGAAAAACTCCTGACTTACTTCTAGACGTGGCCACGAAAATGAATACGGACTATTTTAAGGCGATGCCCACTTACGATATTAAAGGCGTTTTGCTAGGAGGAGCTTTAAAAAATATACTCGCTATTGCTGGAGGGATGTTAGAAGGTCTCGGTTATAACCATAACACGAGAGCGGCCATGATTACCCGAGGAATTACTGAGATGCTTCGTTTTGGTAAAGTTTTCAACGGAAGGCCAGAGACTTTCTATTCTTTTTCCGGAATGGGAGATCTCATTCTCACGACAACTTCATCTTTATCCAGAAATAAAACTTTTGGGGTTGATATTGCAAAGTCGGGAAAGACCCCCTCTGAGATTATCAACTCTCAAAGATCAGTGGTTGAGGGATATAAAACCACTAAAGCTGCCTATAGACTTGCTAAAAAATATAAAATCAGAGCGCCTATGTTCGAAGGGATCTATCAAATTCTTTATAATGACGTAGACCCAAAAGAAGTTTTAAATAAACTGATGAGTCTTCCCATTAGATCTGTTGAATAGATTTTAATGCTCGTGAACCACAATATCTGAGTGAGTGGTTAAAGTGAGTTCAATTGGTCTTCGGCGTAAATTATAGGTCGAAGACATCGAATGCCCGTAAGCACCGGTGTCACAAACAACAATCAATTCATCTGCTTTAAGCTTTTGGATTTTTCTTCCTGATGCAAAAGAGTCAGAGGTCTCACAAATAGGGCCTACAATCTCGGTTGCGACTTTCTTTTCTCCAGATTCAACCACTGGAATGATTTTATGATAAGCTTCATATAAAGAAGTCCTCACAAAATCATTCATCCCTCCATCAACAATGGCAAAAAAAACTTTATCTGATTGTTTGGTTCTAATGACTTTAGTCACAAAAACTCCTGCACTCGCCGAGAGGAATCGACCAGGTTCAAAGAGAACTCGGGGATGATAGGGGAGTTCAGCTTCATAAATACCCTCTGCTAGAGAGTGCATATACTCATTTAATTTATACTCAGGATCTCGCCCTTTATAATCAACACCTAGTCCTCCTCCAAAATCAATAAATTCTAGAGGCTCGGGTGCGTGTAGGGCAAGTTTGCAGACTTCTAACACAGCTTTCTTTGTGGCCTTAAAGTCTGTGAGTTGACTTCCAATATGAATACTTAATCCCACAAGCTTAATAGAGTCATAGGAATTTATCTTGGTAAAGAGCTCTAAGATATCCTCTTTTAAAATACCAAATTTATGAGTTTTATAACCGGTAGAAATAAATTTATGAGTTTTGGCATTGACCTTGGGATTAAGTCTAATCGCCACGCGTGCCATCTTATTCATTTCTTTGGCGACAGTGTTGATGAGATCCAGCTCTTCTATGGACTCAACATTAAAGGAATAAATTCCAAGTTCGTGGCATCCCAGTGCGAACTCAATTTCTTGTCTGGTTTTTCCCACACCAGAAAAGACAATCTTTTGAGGATCACAGCCACATTGAAGCGCTCTTTGAAGTTCACCTCCAGAGACAGTATCCGCTCCAGCTCCTAATTTAAATAAGCTTTCAAGTAAAAAAGGATTAGGGTTAGCCTTTAGAGCAAAACAAATAAGGTGGTCTTCACCCAATTCAAATTGATTCACTGTTTTTTGGAATGCCTTATATTGGCTAAGAAGGGCCGATTCTGAATAAAGATAAAAGGGAGTAGGATATTTTTTTGCAATTTCTGAAATAGAGACAGAGTCAAAAAATAATTCTTTTTTCTGATAATTTAGATAACTCATTTTAGGGCTTCTTTTATTTTAGATAGAGAAATGGTCTCTCCTAAGTTTTTAATCTTACCTGATTTCGTTTTAACAAAATAGGCAGGAACTCCGACAATCCCATAGCTTTGTAGGAATTCAGTAATCTCTTCATCCCTTTTGGTCCAATCCCCTTCAAGGAGCTTTATCTTGTTTTGAGCGATCAAATCACTGAAGCCGTCGCTATCGAGAACAATTTTCTTATTCACTTTACAAGTGATACACCATTTTGCCGTAAAATTGATGAATACAGGCCCTGGTGTGTTGACCATAGACTGCTTACTCCATCGATCCCATTTCACTCCAGCGCTTCTAGATCTGGCCTCGGATGAGCTCACCTGAAACCCTCCCATTTGAATGGTCTGACCCAGTAAAATAATCGGAAGGGCAAAAGCTATGAGATTCATAAATTTATTTCGTGAAATTTTTTGTCTAAGAAAAAAAGCAAAAAATGTGAGAACCAGAATCGAATTGAGATAGAGACCGGAAAACTCCATATCGATCAATCCATCCATCACATCGTAGAGCCAAACCACTGTTAAAAGAAGTGTGAGCCCTAAGATATTTTTAAGCTTTTCCATCCAAGCACCTGGCTTAGGTAAAAACTTAATGAGGCTTGGAAAAAATCCGGTAAGGATAAAAGGAAAAGCGAGCCCCAGCCCTATAAAACTAAAGACTAAAAAGACATTTAGTGAACTTGTCGTAAAAGCATAAGTCAGTGCTGTGCCTAAAAAAGGAGCCGAGCAAGGAGTGGATAAGATAACAGCAATAATTCCGTTAACAAAATCTCCTGCAAATCCTTTTTTCAGTTCTTTATTACCAAGAGTTCTTCCTCCGGGCGTTACAAACTCAAAGAGTCCAAACATATTGAGCGCTAATACGAAGATAAAAATCAGCATCGCGAAAACAAATAAAGGGGATTGCAATTGAAAGCCCCAGCCAATTTTTGCCCCAGAGCTTTTTAAAAACACAACGACAGCGCCTAGAATTAAAAAAGAACTGATAACCCCAGCAGTATAGGCAAGATTATGTCTTAAAATACTGGTTTTTCCCTCATCCCTATGAGCAATGAGACCAAAGAGTTTTAAGGAGATGACGGGAAGCACACAAGGCATTAAGTTTAATATCAGCCCTCCTAAAAATCCAAAAAGAAGGATTAATAAAAGAGAATCCTTTTTCTCTTTATTTACGACCTTAGCTTTCTGGTTTGGAGTCTCAAGATTTTTCATGATTTTTGTTAAAGACGAATCCCCAGTAAGGGAGAATTGCTTAAAAACAACATCGACTCTTTTAGCCTTTTGATCTTTAGGGTAGTTAACTAAAAACTTGGCCCTGATAGGTTCTTTAAAGACTCCATCTTTTGGTAGCTCCATGACGGGTTCTTCATAAATACCATCCCAGTCGATAAGCATTCTCCCGTAGATGAGATTATTTTTTCGATCGAGATAAAGCTCCTCGTGTTTATAGTCAAAAGGAAATTGAAGATAGGGATAGACGATACTTTCTTTATCGGAGATTTGAGAAAAATCAGCGTTTTCAATTACGTAATTAAGAGCGAGTTGATTTTCGCCTTCAGCCTTATTGAGATAAAAGGTAAATGCGGCTGGGCTATCAATAGGAAGTTTGTTAAATTCAGCTCTCAGACTTTCATCACTCATGGTGGGATTATTTGATCCGGTCAAATTGTCATCAAGATCGAGCTTAATAACCTTACCACCTGGTATACAAATGTCTTTACATACGAGCCATTCACCTTTTATTTCAAGTTCCTGTCCTTTAAGACCTAAGGGAAGATCAAAAAATAAGGCATAATTGTGACTATAACCATAGGCCCATAGATTACCCTGCTCAATATATCTTTTAGGCTTTGGCCAGGCGTAGGCTTTTAGATCTGCTTCTTGATTATTAACACGAAAGGCGACTTTTATTTCAGTTCCAGCATCTCCTGGATTTTTCCAATAGGTATGCCATTTTTCTTGATTTTCAAATGTGAGCGCTAAGACTGATTTGTCCTCAATCTGAAGGGCCCGAGCCCCAAATTTTACGGGATTTATCTTATCTTGAGCGAAGATTTGACCACAAAATAGAATGATGATGAGAGAGAGAAAAACTTTATTAAGCTTGTGCACAAATTTCTCCTTAAAGGTTATACTTGGTGCATGAAGACACTAAAAACTTATAATTACCCAAGCAAAATTATATGCTTAACCGAGGAGTCCGTCGAGACTCTGTTTCTTCTTGGAGAGGAGCATCGAATAGCTGGGGTTTCGGCATTTGTTAAACGTCCTAGCCAAGCGCAGCAACTTCCCAAAGTGTCTTTTTTCACTTCGTCTAATTATCCTAAAATATTAGCACATAAACCTGATCTTATTTTAGGCCACTCCGATATTCAAAAGGATATTGCGAGGGATTTGATTGAATTGGGACAGAACGTATTTATCGCCAATCATCGCTCCATTGAGGAAATATTCAACTATATTCATATGTTGGGACGGTTGACAGGAGCGGATGAGGCATCATCTTTATTATTAGAAAGGCTTGAGGCGAAGGTAAGTGAGGCCAGAGAATTTGCAAAAACTTTACCTAGAAGGCCAAAAGTTTACTTCGAAGAATGGGATGATCCACTGATCTCTGCTATAAAATGGGTCAGTGAGTTGATCGAACTTTGTGGAGGAGAAAATGTTTTCCTTGAGAAATCACAAGGAGTTCTCGCAAAGGATCGATTTGTCTCCCATCAGGAAATTATCGAAGCCAAACCTGATATCATTTTTGGATGTTGGTGTGGAAAAAAAGTGAAATTGGACTCGATAAAAAAAAGAGAAGGTTATGAGGAGATCCCGGCCATAAAGACGGGAAAGGTTTATGAGGTTGCACCTGAAATTTTTTTACAACCAGGTCCAGCTCCGATCTTAGATGGAATTGATATTTTGATGAAATATTTTAGTGAGGTGTCTTATGAATAAATTATTTTTAGTTTTAATGCTAGGACTACTGGGAATGAATGCGTTTGCTCAAAATAATAACGTTAGAACTCATGAAGAGCTTTTAGAAGAATTCATGCAGCAAAGACGAGAGATGATGAAGTCCATGATGGATATGATGAACGAAGCTTTTGAGGAAGATGATTTTTTTCGAATGGACGACTCGTTTGGAATGCCTCAAGGTCTTAAAGGTTCGGGACAAAATGTCTCTGTAGAAGAAAAATATGAAGATGATGGAAGCATCACGATTTTGATTAAACCTGAAAGTGATAATGTCAATTTAGATATTCAAACTCGCGACAATCGAATCACTATTAAATCAGAAATTCGTCAAGAGACAAAAGGTGATGAAAACGGCAATAGTTTTTCTAGTTACTCTATGAGTTCATCCACCAAGAGTATTGGTATACCTGAAGGTTACACAGCTAAAGGCCCTGAAGCTTTTGAAGGAGCGGTTAAGATTTCTTTGATTCCAAACGCTAAAGTCAAAGAGGCCTCTCCCTTAAATAAAGATCCAGGTATGATTTAAAGAGTATCCTCATAGGCACCGTGTGCACTGGAACCATAGGTCCATTGCATGCGGTTGTCGATACTTTGGTCTTCTTCACTGAAAAGACCTAAATGCATCTGACCATTATTATGAATTCCATGGCCTAGGCCAACACCAATTCTCATAGTGAGATCAGCAGCTTGAAGAGGATAGAGAACTCCAAATGTATCGTTCTCCCAAAAATGCACTCGGATGAATTCTTTATAAAATTCGAAGGTATCTTTATTGGGTTGAGCTGCAAAACTTAAATCAAGTGCGGCTCCATGAACATGATCACTTTGTCCATTCGAGCTAGGACTTAGACCTCTTTGATAACATTCACTTCTCCACCACGCGACAAAATGAGTTACAGGGCTAGTAGAATTCGATACTTCACCGGCATCTTTTAATGCCTCTAAGCTTGCTTCAGCTTTTTCCATGACTAGGCCTAAAATCACAAGTCTAGGCCATTGCCTTTGAGGGGCGATAAGATGGGTGATCGTTAAATTATCTTCTTCCATACATCTTGCAAAAAGGGCTCTGGTATTATCACTTCCAGGAGTAATCATATTGTCGATATTATCCATTAGTGAGCTGAGACTCACTCCTGACATGGCCAAATAAGATAGAAGTCCGGCTCGGTTTCTATCAAATCTCATGGGATTGATAAATTCACCGCCAAGTCTTCTGATCGTTGCTGCTTGACTGAGGCAATAATTATCTTGGGCGAGCTCATTATAACAAGGCTCATACATTCTTCTTGAGATTTCGCTCAGAATACCTTCATCGCCTGGATTAACGGGAATATCTTCAAGACCTTGCATTCTAGATTCAATTCTCGCCATTTGAGCTCTTATCTGAGTTAAAGCTTCAGAAGAAGAATCTCTTTGATCCAGATCATCTCGAATTTCATTGAGTTCATTATCTAATCTCGCTTGTGAGCTATAAATGGATTGTTGCGTTCGCTCAATTTGGTCAATTTGTCTTTGCATTTGAGCCTGCTCGATTTGAAGTCTTTCCCGTTCAGCGAGGATCATATCTTGCATCTCGCCTGTTAACTGTCCTGAGTTTTCGGCCAAGGCCAAATCAAGTTGGTCTCTCCATCTTCTTTCAGCGGCTTGAATGGCTGAGTCGACCTGAGCTTGCATTTGTAATCTTTGATTCTCAAGAGCTTCAAGTCTGGCGGTAATCCCAGAAAGGGCATCTATATCTACTGTGACTTGGGGATTTTCAGTCACTGCTTCTTCATTGACTTGCTGTCTTAATAAAGAAAGCTCTGCCAGATTCGCTGTATTGGCATTTATTGAAACCTGTAAATTATCGACCCTGTTTTCAATCGCTTCGAATCTTTGTTCTTGCAGGCGAGTGGTGGCCTCCATTAATTCTGTCAGCTCCGCTCTTAATTGCTCAATTTCTTGCGAACTAACCGACTGGGTGTTCGAGCTATCGGCTTCACTCAGTCTTTGACTAAGTTCAGCGATCCGAGCTTCCATCGCTTGGATGCTTTGTTTATTGGTGTCTGCCTTATCTCTGGCCCCTGTATCTTTAGGGGGAGAAAAACATGCACCGACTAACGTACTTAAAAGCATAAGTTGAATAAACTTCATAAAAAAACCTCTTTGCTATTAACTTGCAAGTCTTATTCCAAAAATATTGCTAGTTTTTAATGACTTACGTTTGTACTTTGATTATCGAGTTGAAGGGTGAAAAAAAAATTTACAGTCATATTGTGTCGGAGAACTTAAAAAATGAGCCCCCGGTTAATTTCAAATATTAACCGGAGACTAGGTAATTTATAGGTTTTAAAGTTGATCGACTTCTGCTGATTGTCTTTGAGGAGATGCTGATTCACTTTCATCAACTTGTTTTTGAACTTCCCTTCCACCATTGAATGTTGGAATAAGAGCTGCTTCATTTGAACTTTGTATTGCGGAACACACTTCAAAATGATTATTAGACTCTATGAGAATTTCTCCTGAATCCCTATTTGCGAGTCTATATTTTTTATTAGAATCTGAAGAATCTATTTCAAGATTTAATATATTTGAGGGATGGCCTGTCAAAATCGTTGATTCACTTGAAGATGAGTTTTCTGTTATATTAGTGCTCGTTTCTACAGAAAAGTAAGGCCTTAATTTAGAAGTGTAGCTAAGTTGCAGTTCATCTTGGCTTGAAATTCCCTCTATACTCAATACCCCTGGAGTCAACTCATCACTATCTAAGCTTTTATGAATAAATCTTCCTTGGTAATCATTGAAGTCAACATACGGATTAAGTGTTGAATTGAGGTTATCGAGCTCTTGATTTATATTTCCTTGATTTTCACGAACGATATTCATCAGCTCATCACTTTGGTCACTCTCAAGGATTTGTCCATATATTGTTTCCATTGAAACAGCATTAATCATTTCAAAGCTTGGATTGATACCGTGTGAGGAAAGCTGATTTGACACACTAGAGGAGTTGGGGAGTACGGAGCTTTTGAACGTCGATATCCCTCCAGATTCTCTTATGAGTTCTACCCCGCGATTAAGACTATTATTTTGTTCTTCGGATACAACCTCAGCTCTTACTAATTGAGAAGCACATTCTATAACTTGGTTAAGTTTGAAACTATCATTGTCTGGGTTAAGCGATTCACTATCGTCGATTATATTTGAGTCTGATGCGAATACCCCTGTTGAAAATGCTACCATCAATACACATACTGATTTTTTCATTTATTCCCCCTTATTGAAAAAATGCTTAAATTGTATATGTTTAATTGGAGCAATCGTCGTGCCAAAGCTAGAAGCTAATAATACGGCCAAGTAATTGATTATTCTTGTAACTTTTATACACTGTAGAGTTTTTAGGCAGTTTTATCTTTGCCAATCTGGAATTGTTTCCGCCTCTTCACGCATTTTTTTGTAGGCATGAAGCCTATGCAGGGTAATGAGATCTTCCAGATTCTCTTCATTAAGCTCATTGAAATAGCATCCCTTACTCTTTTTTTCGTGGCGACAGTCTTTAAATTTACATTGTCCAAATAGAGGTTCGAGATCTGGAAAACATTCAATTAGCTCATCAGGAGAAATATCAGCAATAGAAAGTGTTCTCACTCCGGGAGAGTCCACCATAAAGAATTCCCCTAAATCAATAAGCTCTGCCCAGGTGGTGGTATGGGCACCTTTTTCAACTCCCTTGGCAAGTCTTGCACTGAGAAGTTCAATTTCACCGCCGGACAGGCTAGAAATAAGTCTTGATTTCCCTACACCGGATTGACCTAAACAGATGGTGGTTTTTCCTCGCAAAAGTGATCTTAGATCTTCTACCTGAGAGAAATACCTCGAGTTAACTTCATTTGATATTTCAAAATAATTGACGCCTAAAGATTCAAATTTCTTTTTTTCAAATTCAAGATCAAACTGATTATCAAATTCGTCCATTTTATTGAAGATGACAATGGCTGGGATATTCCATTGAACAGTTCGGGTGATATAACGATCTATTAAAAAGGGTTTGTATTCTGGTTTGGAGACGGAAGTGACGATTAAAATGGCATCTAAATTACTGGCAATAACCTTTTTTTTACGAGATCTCACGATTCGCCTAAAAATCTCATTTTGACGCTCACAGACTTCATAGATTTCAAAGCGATCATCGCTTTCCATTTCCCGCAATAAGACCTTATCTCCCACCACGGGATGCTCTTTTTTAAGGATTTCACGCAGGCAAACGGCCTTCACTTCCTGTTTTTTGTCTAGAATAAGGCAGTCAAATTCGCGTTTTGAAGACCTTATAATCTTTGCTTCCATGGACTCAAGATACCATAAATGACTGAAAGTAGTACATATTCTGTTGACATCCATGGCCTAATCAATTATTTTCTTAAGCCTCCACGCAACCGTAGCTCAGCTGGATAGAGCAACCGCCTTCTAAGCGGTCGGTCGGAGGTTCGAATCCTCCCGGTTGCGCCATTTCAACAAAATCAGCCCATCATTTCATTTTTATCGAAGTTCGCTCCCGCGGAGTACTTGATGTACGCCTTGGTCGACTCACTTCTCTGCAAATAAAAGCATGGGCTAATTTTGTTAAAATGGTTTATTCGAGGGAGGATTGAGAACCGAAGGTTCAATTTTTTAGCATGAAGCTAAAAAATGTATGCGAGCTTGTGAGCAGCCCGAAGGGCAAGGCCCATGGATGGGCCGAAGACAAATCCTCCCGTTTCATTCCCTGCAAAGATACTTGAGAAAAAATAGTAATGATGTATTTAGTTTTATCTTTTTTAACGTAATTACAGATATATACGAGACTTTATACTTTTTTTTCTTTATAAAAAAAAGCGATAGGCTAGAATAAAGACTATGATCAGTAACTCAAAAATAGATAAGATTGGTGAGGCTCTAAAGGGGTCGAGTGAGTTGAGTGGCACCAATTATCAAGAATTATTGAAGTGGAGAAATAGCTTTGAACCTACCTTGGATTATTACTTCAATAAATTGAAAACTCGAGTCGACGAAAAAAACAGAGCTAGCCTTGCAAGAAGATTAAAACGTATAGAATCGATTCAGATAAAGCTTAAGAGGTTTAAAAGTATGCGGTTAAGCACTCTTCAGGATATAGCAGGAGTGAGGTGCGTCTTAAAAGATGTTGAAGAGCTGGATGCTACTTATGAATTATTGAGAGGTCTTAAAACTAAGCATATTTTAAAAAGACTAGATGACTATCAAAGTAAACCTAAAGAAGATGGTTATCGGGGAATTCATTTAGTCTACCAATCTGAGAAATCAAAAATGATTGAGATTCAATTGAGAACAGAGCTTCAACATACTTGGGCAACTGCTGTGGAGATATATGGTGAGCTTCAAAATACATCTTTTAAGACGGGAGGAGGAGATAAGTTGTGGAGGGAATTTTTTCAGTTACTAAGCTCCGTTTTTGCTTATAAAGAGCAAAGGATTCCTTTGATTCAGCACTTAGGATTAACTGAAAAACAAATAAAAAGGAAATTAATAGCATTAATGGATCGCTTAAACGTAATAGAAAGATTGAATGCATCTACCAACAATTTGGATGTCATCGTAGAAAAATATAACTCATCCGGTAAGGCTGGAAAGTATGCATTACTAGAACTCGACCTTCTAGGAAACCAAACGAGAATTGAAATTTTTAATAAAAAAGATGTGGCAAAAGCGATAGAGATATACACATATAAAGAGTTAACATCAAAAGATACCAATATTGTTTTTGTTAATATTGAAGACCTTGAAAATATAAGAAAATCATATCCAAACTATTTTATGGACACTAGAAACCTTTTAGAAATCCTATCTAAGATTAAACTTGGAGATTTTTAAGATTTTAAAAAAATCAAACAAGCCTCATATTTATGGCAAAAATCTTAAAAACATCCTAATTAAGTTTATTCTAATTGTTATCTAAAAGACACTTTTTTACTTAATATTACTTAATTTTAAAACTAAGTTTCAAACACTTATTAAGTCACCATAAGACCCATTAAGACCGATCAAAAGATCTAGAAACCGTTTAGGCTTTTTTAGCTATTGATATTCTAAATTTAATAAAATCTCCAAGTCGAACGATAAAACATTTCTCGTGTTATTTTGTCAGGAATAATTTCTTTTCGAATATCTG
>CEQY01027584.1_pt1 | contig 12794 bp, 15 predicted proteins | sample 361391 | NCBI WGS metagenome assembly CEQY01 (sample SAMEA2621075, study PRJEB7988) | marine metagenome | isolation source: saline water (ENVO:00002010), including | reverse complement strand
GATGCATGGTACTGGCGGAAGCTGGAGGGGCTTCATATTTCTCAGGAAGGAAAGAGTTGACATATGGGCTAGCATAGGAGTTACAATGATTGCCGAGGATGCATGGGGCAAGAGGTGGTCTAACTGCGCTCACCCTCTTTCCCACGAGTTCATGCGAGTAGCTACTGAGAAAGAGTCGTTGGTAGTATTGGCTGCAGATGAGCCCAGTGTAGGAGATATTCTGAGACTCATTGAATCTGTTGGAGACAGCGTATGTGCACTAAAGACCCATGTGGATATGGTACAAGGATTCAACACTGAAGATTGGTCCATGGTAGTAGATTCTGCCCGCTCGAAGAATATGCTTCTGTTTGAAGATAGGAAGTTTGCAGATATTGGCAAGGTAACTAAGACTCAAATGGGCGGATTATACGATATCAGGTCGTGGGCAGACCTAGTGACTTCACACAGTATTAGTGGACCAGATATCGTAGATGGTATTGCTGCTGGTTGGGAGGATGTGGAGCGTATTGGAGGTGTCTTGCTTCTTGCACAAATGTCCAGTTCGAATAATCTTCTTGATGAGGGGTATACTGATGAGACCATTAGAATCGGCTCAGCCTCTCCGCATGTTGTTGGATATATTGGAAATGGTAGCTCAGCATCGGATCTAAAATCTCTTAGGAGCAAGGTAGGAGAGGGGAAGATGATTTGGTCTCCGGGAGTGAGCTTGGACGCATCAGAGGGAAGTCTGGGGCAGAGATACGGTAATCCTGCAGACGCTGTGTTAGCTGGCTCGGATGCAGTGATTGTAGGCTCTGGGATATACAGGTCAGAAGACCCGTCGGCCTCCGCAAAAAGGTATGCTGCGGCTTCTTGGGGTGCCTTGTTGGAGAGATAGCTCATGGTAAGCCAGGACTTCGTGGCCTGGATTTGCTCAGGTTTGGTGATTCTAGCAATTGGTGCATTCGTCTTTTTCGAGCTTCTAGGTCGATGGAGAGTTGGCCTAAGACTTACGGAACTGGATGAGTCTCTGCTGAGTGATGATGGGGTTTCAGTAGAAGAAATCACAGATGCTCCGAAGGGTAGCGTGGTTACGAGTGGTAGCGTTGCTGAGTTGGTTGAAGAGAGTCATAGAAATCAGATATTTAGTAAATCGAAGTAGAGTGCGCTCAAAATTGCAGTCACTGAAAGAAGGGTAAGTAGTATCAGAATTTTTACAGTCTTCCCTTTCTTCTTTGGGTTTACAAAATTCTGGTTTATGGGTAGGGGAGGGGCAGCTGAGGATAAGATGGCTTGTGGATCTGGGAGTGTGGTCTCTATGTTTTGAGGGTGGGGGGCCTCATCGTCTAGTTCGGGGTATAGTTCGTCGAGATCTGCCAGTCCTGGAGCCTCTGGGATTGGTCCGTTGATAATTATCCATTTTTGTTCTATATCGGATCTGGTAATGGGAGTGGTTAGAACTGCGACAGCTCCGGAAGAGTACGCCGCATCGTTCGCCTTTTCCAATCTTGACTTGCTTACTACGAAAATAATCCTAGCTTCTGGATCCCTTTCTCGGATTTCTAATGCTGCAACATGCCCATCTATGGTTGGAAGATTTAGACCCATAAATACGAGCTTGGGTTTCAATCTAATGTATTGGTCGACTGCCCGGTCACCATCATCACAAATTTCTGAGGCCCATCCTCTCTGAGACATTATTGAACGAACCCGGCTAGCGGTGATTCCGTTCTCATGGACAATGAGTGCCGAGCGATTCTCTTCAATCGTCATCGAGCATTCGACAGGGGTCCTGACTCAAGAAGTGGATGGTCGAAAATCATGAGAGGATGTCGTCTATAAGCCAATTGGGATCATACGGAGATAGGTCCCCGTATCCCTGTCCCGTTCCTGCTAAGACTATTGGTCTTCCAGTAGCATGGGTTATGGACAGTGCCGCTCCTCCCTTTGCATCTGTGTCTAATTTGCAAAGGGCAGCGCCATCAAATGAGAGTCTCTTTTGGAATTCTACAGCTTGAGAAACTGCATCGTTTCCCGCTAATGCGTCGGCAACAAAGATTACCAAGTGAGGATTGGTTATCCTGTGCACCTTTCGAAGCTCCTCCATCAAATTAGATTTATTTTGCATTCTTCCGGATGTGTCTACGATTACTATGTCTTCTCTCTTGGCCTTCGCACTCTCTATTGCATCCCTAGCGACTGCAGCAGAATCTCCTCCTCTTTGGCTCTTGATGCATCTCACTCCCAGCCTATCTGCATGAGCCGATAGCTGATCGATTGCCCCAGCTCGGAAGGTGTCGGCAGCAGCGAGTACCACTTTGAACCCCTGATCCTTCATTCTCTTAGCAATCTTAGCAGAAGTAGTCGTCTTTCCGGTTCCATTTACTCCTACCATCATAATGATTACAGGAGCTTCTTCATCTACGAGATGTTGGATTGTTCTATCGAAGTCCCAATAACCGTCTCCAAGAAGAGACATTATTGCTCCTTTTAGGGCCCTTTCTACTACCTGGGATAGGTTAGCCTTCCTGTTTACTCTTGAGCCTACTAGGTGGTTTTTTAGTGCCTGCAAGAGTTCTGTCACCGCAGCGTGACCCATGTCTGATGAAAGAAGCTCTTCTTCCAAATCTGTTAGTAGTTGTTGCAATAGTGGCCCATCTTTGATTACTCTACCGCCTCTTGACCTTGTATCTCCCCCTAGATCTATCTCAAACTCGGGTTTACTGGATTTGACCAATTTTCGTCCAGTGGTGGAGTCCATTAAATTTCTAACAATCGAGGGACGTTGTCCTTTCTTGGACTTTGTACTCTTTTCTCTTTGAGCCTTCTTCCTTTCCTTTGAACTGGATGGTTTCTCGAATGGATCGCTTACTTCTTCATCAAAGACGTCCCACTCACTCTCACCAACCGGAGTAGTCTCTTCTTGGTCTGATGTTATCTTTTTCAGATTAATGCTTCTGGATTGGGTTGCATTTGCCGCCTCTTCCGATCCTTCCTCGGCCGTTATTCCACTTTCTTCTTCCGCCTCTTCAATCCTCTTTCTGAAGCGATCAAAAAGTCCCATTTTTAGTCCTCAGTCATCCAAAGTTAGCTCAGTTCCTCTCTTTCTACGTGTTCTTCTCTTTGGTGGTGAGGTTTGGGTTTGTTCTAGAGTTTCTGGAGAATCGGCTGTATCCTGAAAGGCTTCTACCGCTTGGTTGAACGTAGTAGCGAGAGTCACAATATATTCCTCAAGTTGTTCATATTCACTCCTGACTGTGTCCAAAATTCCTTTAAGCTCTAGATTCCTATTCCTCAATATTTCCGTAGCTTCGTCCCTAGTCTTTTCAGCTTGAATTCTACTGCCGATATCGACGACTGCGCCTCCTTCTGGTTGGATATCAGCTATCAACTGGACTCCAGCTCCCAGTGGGATCATGGCCCCCTTGGCCCCTTCTCGTGAGATGGAGTTTAGTGCATCGATAGCCTGCTCTTGCTCTAGTCTGATGCTTTCTAGATTTCTAATCTGCTGATCAAGTGCGTTCAATCTCTCTCTATTTGCTTCCACAAGATGCGCTATGCGCTGTAGGTCGGCCTTATCTGCTTCAGACATGGCCTACGGGATGGTTACGATGCAATGAAGTCGTCGCTAATTGTGGAGGTTTACTGACCGTCCCATATGCCTTCTGAAATCATGAATTCCATTACCCGTTCAGATACATTAGCTCTGTTGCCTCCCCTAACGCCTGTGGCGGAAACTTCGAAGACCTCTGGAGGAATATCTTGAGCCTCTCTTAACTCGTACCCAACCTTTCTACCATAAGAGATGGCCTCGATATCAGGCATTATCCATGCGTCTACATCCTCGTCATGATATCTGTACTCGATCATTCGCTTCCTAACCTCTGCAGGATAGGGGTCAGATTCGGTTACTGGAGTATCTCTGATTCCAACAACCACTCTCTTTCCTTGGTCCAGCTCTTGCTGAATAAGCCATTCATGTCCGACGTGTAGGGGTTGCCACCTACCAGGAAGTAGTACTGCCTTGGGCTTCTCAAAAAGATGAGCTAGTTGGTCTACCATGTCCTCTACGGTATGGCCAAGCTCACCACTAGAGTTCAGCGTCATGTGGGCACACTTTGGCTCATCGAAGGGGTCTGAGATCCCCGTGAAATTGGAAATTTCCCCAGTTCTCGCCTTTGCATATAGGCCTTTCACATCTCTTTCTTCGCATACTTCTAGGGATGTTGAGACGTGGGCCATCACCGAACCCTCCGGAAGAATCTCCAGAATCTTTTCTCTAACATCCTCATAGGGGGTGATGAATGAGCAAATCACAGGGGTATGCTTGGAAATTAGTGAAGCCATTCTTGCGATACCAAGCAAGTGTTTTTCCCTGCCTTCTCTGGAGAAATCGTTGTTTGAGAAAAAATCCCTAATTGTATCCCCATCTAGAAGTTCGGCTCCATACCTCCTTACTGCTGCTTCTGCAATCGTAGTCTTTCCAGCACCAGAAAGCCCAATCATCCAAACTACTGTGTTCACCATAGTCACACCTTATGCATCGGCTACTGGCGAGTCTCATTTAATCCTGATTCTCTAACCAGAAGTCATTCCACTTCGTGCTGCAGGTAACCAGGAAAAATGGATTTATCACGTCAGCCATCAAGTCGTAATCGAGAGTTTCACAGTCTGGCCCGAGAACTTTCCCTCCCGCAGACTCAACGACTGCGTGAGCTGCCGCTATGTCCCAGCATGACGTAGGTCCGAATCGTGGGTAAAGGTCTGCCGCCGATTCAGCGACAATGCATGCCTTGAGAGATGATCCCATTCTGATTAGGTCATGCTTGCCAATAGAACTCGCAAATGCCTCATCTCTCTCGGATCGATGGCTACCGCTTGCTACCAATCGAACGGGTTCTTCTGGGTGGTTATTCACTGAAATCTCCCTTGAGTGTCCTTCTGATATCTTAATCGCAGATCTTTCTTTCCCACCATACCACGTGGTTTGAGTGACGGGAGCGTGAACTACTCCAAAAACGGGGTTCCATCTTTTTCCATTTCTTCTCATCAATGCAATGTTTACAGTAAACATGCCGTTTCTCTTAATGAATTCCTTCGTGCCGTCAAGCGGGTCGACTAGCCAGGCAAATTCGCTCGACAGAGCATCGCCGACACGGCCTTCCTCGGAAACAATGGGAGTATTTGGGTCGAGATTCTTGAGGCCATCGACGATAGTTTCGTGGGCCGCAATATCAGCTAAAGTGAGCGGTGAGTCGTCTTCCTTGCTCTGTACCTGAGTAATTGTGTCTGAATCGTAGATGCCCATTATTGCACTGCCAGCTTCAGTTGCTAGGTCTACAATATCCAAGTCTTGATAATCCATCGTTACCACTAGAAATCCTCTAGTTTAGATGCTGCGTTGTCTAATTTTTGTCTGGCATCCTCGTCAAGGTAGAACAGAAACGGGTCTTCGTCTTCCATAATTTCTTTCCACGAAGACATTGCTCTTGCCCAAATCTCTTCTTTTGCGTTCCAATCTAGCATTCTATCTACGAACCTACAATATCGTTGGATGTCTTCGTCCTCAGATGCCACTCTTCGTAGAATTTCATTAGTCTGAGCTATCATTAACCCCTGTGTTGGATTTAGTTTGTATGTAGTGAAAGGGTTTCTTTCCTGATTTATGGTGATATGGTCCCTCCATAGGCCAAAGGTGACGTCGTACGAAAACCCGACTAATAGTACGATTGCCAGAACTACAACTGCTATTCCGATCAAGCCTAGGTAGGTGAGTGGAATTAGAAGGAGCGTCTCGTCGGATTCGAATCTCCATGCGACATACGGCCAAACCAGGAGTGTGATTGTTGCTGTCCAGAAGCCCAGACTGATTATAGCCTGACTCTGCTGGATTCGCCAATATTGCCTCATCAGCCACTTCTTCATTGGTCTAGGCCCAGTTAGCGTTAGTTTTCACAATTGCCCAGAAAAGTTAGCTCCCGAGGAGAAAGCGTCTATTCTTCCTCTGAGGCTGGAGAGGAATTGAGTGGAGCGTCAGATTCACCAAAATATGCAACTACCACAGGAGCATCTGAGTTGGATGGGTCGATTTGTTTAATTTCGTCTACCTGAACGAATCTTCTGGTCACCCTGTGCTTACTTCCGAAGTTTGACATTACCCTCTCCATGGCGTCTTCCTTATTTTTTGCCACCAAATCTACGTTGAATTGCTGGTCCCTGTTGCCGGCTCTGAAAGAACCCTTGGCTCTGAATGCCTTCATGCCTCTACCGAGTTAGGTTTCCGATTTAACCCAAGCGGGTCTTAGATGTGGTTTCTGAGATATGATTTCCCTCAAGGTTCAAGTGGATGTGCACATGGTTAGTGTCGATTAGGCATGACTGTAAACACTCCTCCGGAAGATGGAGGCATCGATCTTAGAGGCAGATTGGCCGGCATTCCTCGAAACAGACTTGTTGAAGAGGTCGTCGCGAGATGGGATGACGTTATTCGCTTGGAAGGAGAGATTGCGAACCTGAGAAGGCGTTTGCGAGAAGTAGAGTTGGTTACCGAGGATGGTGTTTTGGAATCATCTCGAATTAGTCAAATGGAAGAACGTTTGCGAGTTGCTGATTCTAAGATTAGAAAACTAGAGGGTTCCCTGGTTAATGAGAAATCAAGGAGAAAGTCGATCGAGGAGGATTCTAGTCGTTTATTGGAGCTACAAGAAGAGAATTCCAGACTCCTCAGAAATGAGGAGGAGTTGCTTCTACTCGTCCTGGACATGGAAGCGGAGATAGATCGATTATCGAAATAACCGGCTACTCGTCTTCTGAATGATCGTTTTTGTTTGCAGTAAACGAAGCAATCACACCGAAAACCTCCGAAATCAAGCCTCTTGCCAGGGCGGTGGGGGAAGATGGCTTCTGGGAATCGCGGCTTACATCAGTTTTCTGCGTTAACTCCCTTATTTCTGGCATGAAAGGTTCCATTTCTCTGTTATCGAACCATAGAGATCCGCATTTTAGGCACCCATCGAGTTCGATTGTTGTTCCTTCAGAGGTTAGGACTGGGCCCTTCACCATTTCACCGTCACAGGTTGGGCATCTGTAACCAGCACTCGTTCCTGCTTCGAACACTCCATTCCTGACATTTCTGAGCACTGGCTGCCTCATATTCGATGATAGCCACCTGTCACTGGCCATAATCCCATAGCAAAAACCACAGTAATGCATGTGACCAGAAACTACGTCTCCATGCAGGTCCATCTCGGAATTACAGCACGGACAGGATGCCTCCGCCATGTGTGATGAGTATCGCTGGGGCGTAAGAGGGTGTCTGCTTTCCGACTAACGGCCGATGCTGTTAATTAAGGTGGTTAGAATCTCCTGTAACTTGCTTGCATCATCAAATTCTTCAGTTAGGTTTCCGGTTACGATCCAGTCTGCACCTGCATCGGCAGCCTTGCTCGCTGCCTCTGCATCTCTTATCCCCCCACCAACGATCAGGGGAAGATCGCATGCATCCCTAGCAGCGGCGATTAGTGATTGATTGACAGGGTTTTCTGCGCCGCTGCCGGCTTCTAGGTACAACATGCTGAAGCCCAAAAACTTCGCTGCCATGGCATATGCGGATAATCGGTCTGTTTCGTCTGGGCCGATCAGGTCGGCCTTTCCTACTTGTCCTGCCTTCCCCCCCGGTTCACAAATGACATATCCAAGAGGAATTGGCTCAATTCCTGCTTTCTTGACAAAGGGAGCTCCTTGAATTTGCTCCCCTATGAGGAATCTGGGATCCGTCGAGTTCATCAGCATCATGAAGGTAATTCCGTCTGCAGCAGGCGAGAGTGCTGCTGCACCTTGTGGGAACAGTAGTACTGGGACTTGAAGGTCAGTCTCGGCATCTGAGTCTTGGCTTGAAGCCCAGGTGACTAATTCTAAAGCCTCCTTAATCGCAACTACTGTCTTGTGAACATTTTCCATGTCGGTATCTGATGACCCTCCGACTAGCACCATCCTAGATCCTGCATGAACGGCGGCCATGGCTCTATTTGCTGCTACCTCAGGTGTCTGATCAGCTGGATCGATTAGTATGCTGTGTCTACAACCCATGCTCGTGTCACAGAGGTAATCGCGTACCGCACTCATAATCTACCTACTATCAGAGGGCTGTATAATTGTATCAACTTTTGACTTTGCTTTGGAAATGCCCTTTTCGATGTCTTCAAGCAGTGCATTCCTAGGGTCTTCCCCGAACCAGGTAGTTGTCTGAATCCAATTATTTACACGGTTTCTACTCTCATTTAACCATACTTCGGTAGTTCCATCGGGCCTAAATCCTGAAATTTCTCCGGAGAACCCTAATTTGGAAGAAAGAATGCCCCCAAACCACTCTGGGCCAACATTATTTTGCCTGAAGTCTAAAATCGCATCATAGTGTATTGTGTTTCTGCCTATAGCCCCTGCGCCTAAGACTTGGATACTGTCTGAAGAAATTTTCGAGGCTCTTGTTTTCAGATGTATGTTACACCCCCTTTTGGATAGTTGTATTGCGAGAGACTTTTCGAACCAAGATCTTCTGACTGCAGTCGATTCTTGCGTTGGGGTCTGAGATTTCATATCTGAGAGCCAGTGATTCGGGCAAGGTGGCCATTTCTCGAATATTCCGGGTGCTTCTGCGGATAGGCCTATCTCTGCTGTTTCCGAGATTAGTTGAACTTCTATGTTTTGACAAGTATCCAGGATGTAATGGGCTGCAGATAGTGCATCAAGTGTATTTCCTAAAATTATGAGCTGCCTCATACATTGGCCCCGATAACAGAGATAGCTGAAGTATCAAGACTCAACTCAAAATTAGTGATAGTCAGAGCGTGTACCGGACAAGCAGGTATACAGTGCTCACAATGGGTGCACTTTGGCTCGTCAACAACCGCTAGAATGCCTTCCAATGATAATGCATCTACCGGACAGAGTGCTACGCATGCTGCACACCCAAAGCACCGATCGTCATCAACTTCGAAACGATAGTCCGGTCTTCTCGGCATGTCCTCGGCAGGCAGCGCTGCCTCTCAATGTTGCCTCCCCTACCCCCCTATTTCACATGGAACTCTGTATTGTTTGAATGATTGAACAGTTAATCCTGATTATTTTTATCGGAATAGTATTCATTTGAAGTTCTTTCATCTAAGGAACTTAATTCTTCTCATTTGACTCGGTTAGAGTACGACTGAGAAACCTGGATGTTTCAAATTTTTCAATATGTTCCAGTGGAAGTAGCAGGGTTGGGGTCTGATTCATATGCTCACGGTGTCTAGGACTCTCAATGGTTCTCTACAGTGCGGGGAGCACAACCCAATACCCCGAATCACCACCGAAGAAGGGGATAAGAATTCATTTTCTAGGCGGTGCTAGAGAAGTTGGAAATGTGGGGTGCATCCTAGAGGATAAGACAGGAACGAGGTTACTGATAGACTACGGATTAGCACCCACTAAGCCCCCTAGATACCCATCAGAGTCCCCATTTGTACAAGACGCCATTTTTACACATGCACACATCGACCATATCGGCATGGCTCCTTGGCTAACTTCCCATGGCACAAGGCTTCATGGAACCAAACTCACTGCTGCGGTCTCTGAGATAATGTGGTCAGACACATACAAGGTATCTGATATCGAAGGATATCCACTGGGTTGGGATAAAAGAGATCTCGAAGAGGCATTATCTTCGTGGGTAGAGCACGATTTCGATACTTGGTTCGAGGTAGGGTCGTGGAAGTGCCGACTTCTCCCCGCAGGACACATTCCAGGAGCAGCAATGATAGAGATTAAGACGCCTGAGTTGAATATCCTGTGGACGGGGGACCTAGACACTAGAGATAGCCCTAATGCAGTTAAGGCAATTCCTCGGAATTGCGACATCCTTTGCATAGAGGGGACGTATGGCGGCAGACAGCATCCAGATAGGGCGGAAGAGGAAGGCAGACTCGTTTCGCGGGTACTTGAGGTAGTCTCCAGAGGCGGCACTGCATTGATCCCTGCATTCGCCTCGGGTAGGGGTCAAGACATCCTCAGGATACTCCATAGAGAGGCCCCAGAACTGAATGTCCACTATGACGGAATGGGTACGAGAGTCACTAGGCAATGGCTTACTTGCCGGGATTTTATCAGAAACCCAAATGAAATGGAAGCGGCATACAAGTGGGCGAAGAGAGTTAGCGGGAAGTCAGACCGAAAAAAAGCGATAGGTGCGGATGTAATCGTAACCACCAGCGGCATGCTAGACGGGGGCCCAGCGATATGGTACCTAAACAGACTTAGACATAATAGCTCGAATGCAATACTGCTAACAGGCTACCAGGCCGAGGGCTCAGGGGGGCGGAGGCTGTTAGAGACAGGTGCGTTAAGCATTTACGGCCGCCAGACAAGAATTCCACTTGAGATAGACAAATTCGACTTATCCAATCACGCTGATCACGACTCGATCTGTGAATTTGTCAGACAATGCTCACCAGCAGAAACCATAATTTTCCATGCCGAGGAAGAACCCGCGCAATCAATTGCTACCGAAATTGCAGAGGAAACAAGGGTCCATATCCCCTCAAATACAAATACTCTCGAACTAGGATAATCCATGATTCGGACCTTGAAATCCTAATTTATCTAGACATTGTACATAAGCCGAGGTGTCAGTCGGTCAACTAGGTGAGTGACAACTCACCATTGGAATAGAAAAAAAGGTGAAAAAATGGAAGTAAAACAATTGGATGACTACTTTGGATATACAGAGAAGGGTAGTTCCCTAGAGGGAGAGTTGCGGGCAGGTCTTACCACCTTCCTCACAATGGCGTACATTCTGTTCGTCAACCCAGATATGCTGGAACTAGGGTTCACAGCAACAGATGAATCTGGCCCTATTGGGATACCTTTCGATGATGCACTATTCGCGACTGCAGTTGCTGCGTTCGTGGGTTGTGTAATCATGGGATTGTGGGCGAACCTACCGTTCGCCTTGGCTCCGGGAATGGGCTTGAACGCATACTTTGCGTATACAGTCGTACTCGGCGATAATGGGATCGGCTGGCAGATGGCGCTTTTCGCCGTATTCTTGGAAGGAGTATTGTTCCTGATATTATCTCTCCCTCAGGTTGGGGCGAGAACGGCCATGATTAACGCTATCCCGAAGGATCTGAAGATTGCGACGGGTGCAGGTATTGGGATGTTCCTAGCAATCATCGGTCTCAGAGAGATGGGATGGATAGTAAACGATCCAGCGACGTTAGTTCAGCTGACACATGAGCTAGACGGAATAACGTACACAAATGGAGAGTTTTGGGCCATGGCGTGCCTCATTGCAACAACCGCGATGATGGCTCGCGGAATCAAAGGAGCAATTGCGTACGGTATACTTGGAACAAGCGCAATCGCATGGATAATCGCTTCCATCGGAGATCCAGTTGTAGATACATACAATGTTACAGACTTCAACGCAGCCGAGGTAACTTTCTCATTCTCAGCAATATTCGATGTGGCAAACTTCCCTGAAGAGTCATTCTTCGCTGCTTTTGGAGCTGACGGTCTCGGAGATCTGGGCGACGGTGTCTCTTATGCTGACTTCTTCTTGATCATGGTGGCTTTCCTGTTTGTGGATATCTTTGACACTGCAGGGACCCTATATTCAGTTGGGAGGCAAGCAGGATATGTTGACGAGGAGACTGACGAACTACACAACTCCGACGAAGCGTTCATGGCAGATGCCGGCGCGACAATTGTAGGAGCTGCATTCGGCACTAGCACGACAACAACCTACATCGAGTCAGCAGCAGGTGTAGAAGAAGGAGGAAAGACCGGCCTAACGGCAGTCACAGTCGGAGTTCTGATGCTCTCGGGCCTTCTGCTTGCGGGATTGTTCAAGCAAATACCAACATTCGCAGCGGCGCCTGCTCTGGTGGTTATTGGAGCAATGATGATGAGACAAGCAGCGGATATTGATTGGTCAGATACTGGGAACTCTATTCCCGCATTTGTAACAATGGTAATGATGCCATTCACTTATTCGATTGCTGCTGGAATAGCCTGGGGAATCATTACTTATGTCTTGATTAATGCCCTCGCCGGAAAGCACAAGGATATCAGCATGGTGATGTGGGGGCTCGCTATAGCAATGATTCTGTTCTACGGAAACGTAACGATTGACTGATCAAGTAAATGCGAAACATAACCCAGAATAACGGGGTGTTTCGAAAGCCAAAGGAGCTAACAGCATGTCAGACGATCTGATCCAGAAGCTCGAGAACACAGTTAGAACAGTTCCGAACTTCCCCATCGAAGGGGTGTTGTTTAGGGACATCACACCGGTCCTCGGTGAACCAGGTCTGCTTTCTTCCATTACAGACCGGTTCTCCGAGGACCTAGAAAGGCTCGGATGGACTCCTGATGTTATCGTCGGACCTGAAGCAAGAGGATTCATTTTCGGACCTCTATTGGCAGAAAGGATCGGCTGCGCCTTCGTTCCGGTTAGAAAGCCCGGTAAGCTACCGCACGTCACACTGAGCCAAGAGTACTCTCTGGAGTATGGTTCGAATACACTAGAGATTCATGAAGACGCAATTCGGCCCGGGCAGCAGGCCATCATTATCGACGATCTTCTAGCTACTGGCGGAACAATCTCTGCTTGCACAAGACTATGCCAAGCATGTGGAGCATCAGTTATCGGTGCAATGTTTTTAATCGAATTGGACGGTCTTGGAGCTAGAGACACTATATCCCCAATTCAAGTGCATTCCCTCCTGACATACCCAGCATAAAACGAACCCTCTCCCGATTCTTTCAAAGGGAGC
>CEQY01026036.1_pt1 | contig 12800 bp, 12 predicted proteins | sample 361391 | NCBI WGS metagenome assembly CEQY01 (sample SAMEA2621075, study PRJEB7988) | marine metagenome | isolation source: saline water (ENVO:00002010), including | reverse complement strand
TGGTGTGACACTGATTTTTTAAAATTTGAAGAAATGAATTGTATGGACATATTATCTGAAGTATTCAAATTTGACTGTAAAAATATTATCTTTACCGGAGGGGAACCAATGATTAACGATCTATGGCCAATACAACGTTTGTTGAAAAATAGGGGTTATCATATATCGATAGAAACTAATGGCACGATACCCATTCCTGAGGGCCTAATTGATTGGATATGTGTTTCGCCAAAAGATCAAATCTACTCAAATGTCAAAATTAAACAACGCCATGGCGATGAATTAAAATGTGTATATTTAGGTCAAGAACTGGCTATGTATGACGAATTAATTGAAGGCTTCACACATCTTTACCTGCAACCATGTTACATTGATGATGAATCAGTTGAATGGAATGGTAAGAATTTTGCCTTGACAGAATCTGTGGTAAAACAAAATAATGCTTGGCGTCTATCGCTACAAACACACAAATGGATGGGGATCGATTGACCAAAATTGCAGTGATGGCATTTAGTGGTGGAATGGATTCTACCTCATTATTACTTAGATTGTTAAGGGAGTCTTACCAAGTATATACTATTGGATTCAATTATGGGCAAAAGCACATAATAGAACTAGATAGGGCACAACAGAATGTTGAATATTTGAAAAAATCTGGATATAATGTTGAACATAAAACAGTCGATTTATCTAGCATAATGTCTATGTTTACTGGCTCGTTAACATCAGGAGAAAAAATTCCAGAAGGTCATTATGAACAAGACCAAATGAAATCTACTGTTGTACCTAACCGTAATGCAATTTTTGCCTCAATCATTTATGGTTATGCTTTAAGCAAAAGTAATCAATATTCAAGTGAAGTTAGTATTTCTCTTGGCGTCCACTCAGGAGACCATGCAATATATCCTGACTGCCGGCCTGAATTTTATCAAGTGCTCAATCATGCTTTCACTATTGGAAACTGGGATAGCGAAAAAATAACTCTTGAGTTACCTTACATTGATGGTGATAAAATCTCCATACTAGAAGACGCACTGATATCTTGTGAACAATTGTCATTGGACTTCGACACGGTTTTTGCTAATACAAATACCTCCTATGACCCAGATGAAAATGGTAGAAGTTCAGGTAAAACTGGTTCTGACATCGAACGTATATTGGCATTTCATGCTATTGGACGCGAGGATCCTGTTGAGTATCAAGATTCATGGGGAAATACCTTACAACATGCACTACAAGTTGAACACGAACATATGGACAAAATATACCGTGAAAAATTAACAGATTTACAATACCAGGTGACGAGAAACTCAGCCACAGAGCGAGCTTTTACTGGCATATATGACAAGCATTTTGAAACTGGTACATATTATTGCATTTGTTGTAATCATCCGTTGTTTAAATCTACGGGGAAATATAATTCAGGCTGCGGTTGGCCTGCTTTTCATAGTGAACATGAATCGGCAAATATTACTCGGGTAGAGGATTACACTCACGGAATGAATCGAATAGAAGTAAGATGTTCAAAATGTGATGCTCATTTAGGACACGTCTTCAATGATGGTCCAAGGGAACATGGTGGAGAAAGATATTGTATAAACTCAGCATCAATTGAATTCAGGGAATCGTGATAATATGGTTACTAGAATAAGAAGATACGTAGAAACAGATACTGGACACCGAGTACCTAATCATAAGAGCAAATGTCGACACTTACATGGCCATAGATATAGGTTTGAAGCTGAAATTGAGGGAGATGTAGTTGAAGTCGAGGGCGTTTCTGATGAAGGAATGTTGATGGATTTTTCTGATGTGAGTAAAATTCTTACTGAACAAGTGCACGATGTAGTAGACCATGCATTCGTAGTATACCATGAAGACAAACAAGCACTTGCTGCTCTAGCAATGATGGATGATGACCACAGAACTGTCATAGTTGATTTCATACCAACTGCTGAAAACTTGGCAAAATGGGCATTTGAACAGGTTGAACCACACATACAATCTGCTTATGGCAATAAGTTGCGTTTAGTGGCCATGCATGTAAGAGAAACACCAAAATCTACCGCTTCATGGATCAAATAGAACTTATTCTATTCTTCTGCGTCTTTTATTTAGCCATTCTTCATCATTATTATTTTTTTGAAGAGCAGTTGTTGCATCAATTAGTCCACCAATAATTCTTGTTACTTCATCACTAGTCGGTGAAGACATCATTATCATTCTAATAAGCGAATTATTCAAACTATCTTTTCTTTCTTGATTACCAGGCATTGCAGTAGTAAATTGGTCAACCGCGGTAAGTAAAGTCCCTCGTAAATCTGGATTCAATTCACGAGTTAGCGGAACTATTTCTGGCAAGCCATAATCACTACCTTGACTATCTTTTACTCTATCAGAGTGTATTTGATACAGGAAGGCATTCACTGAATGAGATAGGTTTGAGATTGGATAGCCCTCCCATGTTGGTAAAGTTGCTAAAAAATCACATTGATGTAATTGTTGTGTGGACAGACCCGTTCCTTCACCTCCAAATACTAGCGCTACTTTTCCAGAACTGTCATTAAATCTTTCAGATAATTCCCAAGGAAAACAAAAGTGTCTAAATGAGGTTTTAGTGCCTACTTCCCGCTTCCCAGAAGTGCCAACAACAATAGAGCAATCTTTTACAGCGTCTTCCAATGACGAAAAAGAGTCTAAATTTTCCAGTATAGCCCCTGCATGTTTTGCCCTATTGCGGGCTTCTTCGTCCAAAGGATCGCACTTTGGCGTTACTAAACGTAGTTTAGAAAATCCGTAATTAAGCATAGTGCGACAAATGGCACCTAAATTCCCAGGGTGGGAGGTATTTACACAAATTATAATCAGTTCATAAGGTGAATTAGGCAATGGTATATCTTTTCTATCACCCATTAGTTTCACCTATTATAAAATTCCATAATCCATCTTGGGTCACATGGCTGGTAGATAAAAAACAAGTACCCACCAGATTCTCTATCATCCATTACAATAGAGCGTTTTTTTATCGAATGTTTATGTTTTAGAAATAGTATTAACTCTTCTAACTCATCTTTGTCTTCAGAGTGGATACTGACTGGTTGTCTGTCCCAATCAATGCGCACTGGCATCAAAAGGCCTCAATCAACTCTTCTTTGACGGTATCTTGTTACGTAACCAGCAATCCAATTACGTAATTTTTTGGAACTAACATCTGTTAGTTGTGATACCATTATTTTGTTGTGGTCAAAATCCTCGGTGAATTTTTCACCATGTTGTTCAACTAGTGCAATTGCTCTTATTTTTATGAAACTCGGTCTAATATTTCCCATAATTATCACTCCTCAAACAATTTTACTTCAATCGGGATATCTGGTTCATCGTGTCTGATGACTTGCAATCTTACTTTTCTAGGAGGATTTTCAATACCTCTTGACCATATATGTTCGTTAACAGATGGGTCAATCCATACTTCTTCATCTTCCTTAACTCTTAGATGTTGGATTACATGATCCTTGATTATTTGGATAGCTCTTGGTGCTCTCTTAAAGCGAGTAATACTCCAAGCTTTTCTCAAAGGGACAATGAGTTCTGATTCGTTAGGTCTTGCCATATTATTCACCTCTGCAATTTACTGCGTCTCCAATGGTGTCTTTTAGGATGTGACACAGTGTTTCGGTCGGTCTTTAGCATGACCCATACAGGGACACGGCGGTTTTGCTTGGTAGCCTTCATAAGGCGTATTTTTTTTGCTGCTGGTTTATTTCTGGACATATCGAGCACCTTCTCAGATTCTTCGGATGGACGCATTGCTGCGGCTCTTGGATTGCATTTTCATTAGTACTGACTTCAAAATTTCATCAGTCATTGGAGGGGAAAATTGATTGTTCTCATGCATTGAAAGTATCAACCGTTTAATTGACTCTGCACGTTCAGGGGTAGCTAAAGAGATTCTGGTAATTCGTGATCTTGCTTCGCTAGTTAGTAATTGCTTCATGGCTTTGTTGATAGACTCTGATTCCAAGTGCTGTCTTTGCGTTTCCATTTCTGCCTCTGCTTGAACTTTAGCCTGTTCTTCAAATTGCTGTTGTAGGGCAATTCTTCTCTGTTCACGAAGAGCAGACAATTCGTCGCCCCCGTTTGCAGACATAATAGACAAACTCCCACTTCCTCAATACTTGGCTAAGCCTGGATACATTTCATTGGCAGCATCACGGCAAGAGTGAGCCACTTCATCTAGCAGTTTTTGACCAGCGGATGTAATCCTGCGACCAGAATATAATTGTTGCTTGCCTTCTTCTGTTTCAACTTCTTTTGTCGCTACCATTTCAACAAGTCCTGCCGCTTCCAATTGTTGTAGAGCAGTTCTAATGATGTGTCTGGATGCAACTCCAGGGGTATTTGGTCCAGCGCCGTTATTCATGACTGTACCGTATGTTTGAGCAAGGTTAGTGACGCCAATTGGGCCTTGTTTTGCTACTTTTCTTAGCAATGAGGCAGCTCTAATTGTCCACCAATTTTCTTGAGTAGGGGGCCTTTCACGGTCAACTCCTGTCTTGACATATTCTGACCAATCTGGTGCAACTATGTCTTTAGAATCAGATAGTTTTTCTGCCAATGCAGAAATCAGCATATTAGCCGGAATATCATAATAAGTGGTCATGTAACAACACCAAGCATTTTGCGGACTTTACTCCCCTATATCAATGAAACGGGTGGTGATGCGACGCCATAACATGAAAAAGGGTAAATGCAAGTCTTGATGAAGGAGGCAATATAGGCGTAATTATGCAGAAGGCTTTAGCCCAAAATCCGAACCTGCTTCGGACCCTTTTAGGGCTTTCATTCACGTTGATTTTTTTACTTGCTTATGCAGTCTATGGCGCAACAATATCACCGTCATATTACGTTTATGAAACCAGCACTAATTCAACAATTGACGCCGATTCTGAACCCACTAAATTGTACAATGATGATACAAACGAGACAACATGGCGTTGGACTATGAGTGCTGACGGTGATAACCTGACATGGGTAAATTTAACAGCGACCGAACTATCAAGAGAATCTACAGTCAGATTAACAAACTCAGCAGGCTTGTACAGTCATAGCAAACTTGGAGATCCAGATGCAGATGATTTCTCTTGCGAGGATAAATGTTACCAAAATACTACACATGAAGGCTACAGCGAGGATGGTGAAGATGTTAGTATAATCTCAATGACTACTACCGATCCTGGCCGGAGAAATAACGGCACAGTTTATGCCAAATCGTTAAACTCAGCCGAGGAAAAAGCTAGGGACATAATAGAGTATTTCCACTCTCCATCAGTCATTATCATCGAGATAACTGAAATTGGCAATCGAACCACATCACCCAATATTGAATTAGAAACTGTCAATGAAGATTTTGATTACATAGAGGTTTTCTCCATTGATGCAGGTACGGAATTCTTGTGGGCATTAGCAGCAGTAATTGGCTGCTTCTCGATGATTCTTATTCCATCATTTACTGTTTATTTTGCGGCGCAGGCTAAAGAAAAGAAAGCCGAATTAAAATTGCAACAGGCAGAGGATAATGTCGATGTATCTATAGATAAATCCGAGCAAGCCAATTAACTCATATAGATTACATACTGTGACTAAATTGAGCCGCACATGAAAAACTACACTGCATTAATCTTAGTTGTATTAATTTCAGTGCACGCCATGCCAATTAATCATTCAACATTGAGTAGTCAAACGGCGCAAGAAGTAAGTCCGAAGGCTACTGGTGTAGATTTATCTGTTACCGATGTGGATTACTCTTACCCAAATACCATTGACAGGAGTAAATATCAAATGTTCTCGTCTAACTATCCAATAGCCAATTTCAATAAACCTGAGTCACTATATGTCATTGATGCTGTCAAGGATATAGAAATAGAATTAACAGTATTTTTGTCTAATATTGGAACAGTCGATGCAGGTAATGTAGAAATTAATATTCTCGTCATTCACAATGAATACATTGATTTTAATCTTCACAACATTACCAACACAATAGGTTCATTGAGAGCTGGATCTGAAATTACTTCAACGGTCAAGTTTACACCTGAATATTCAGGAAATCACAGTATAGCTGTCACTCCAAAATCATCTACAATAGATGACAACCCATCCAACGATGTTTACACAAGTACATTTACAGTTGCCAGTAAATATTACAATTGTAATGATTTGATTTCGTGGACTACTGGAGTTGGATGGGCAGAAAACACTGATACATTCCTCTCAGAAGGCTCGGCGTGCCATTATGGCAATGGGCAAGCATCAACATATTCTGCTAATGCTAATAGCGATCTAATTACTCCAATACTAGATATGTCTGATGCAATTCCAAACCCGACAAGAACTAATGGAATTACGTTTTTTTACACTGGAAGTATGGCAAGTGGTGATTATCTAAGGCTTTACAGCAAGAACCAAAATAATGCATGGGTCGAATTAGCCAGTATTACTGGTACAATAGATAATTCATTTGTTGATGGAGCGGATTGGAATACTTGGTCGTTAAATCATGCTGGAGCATTTTCTCCGTTGGTGCCAACAAGTCCCCAATTATTTCATAGTAATTCACAATATAAGTTTTCATTCTCAAGTGATTCGGTAAACAATGATATTGGTTATTGGATGGATGACATAGTAATCGTCTATGATCAAGAAGCTAAATCAACTGAATTTGATATAACAGTATCAGGATTGTCAATAACAAAGACTGTCCCCGAATCTTGGGGTAAGGCTACTTTAGAATTGACTAATAATGGCAATATTTCCGAAATATTTACTCCATCAATACTGAACCTTCCAGCAGAATGGCAGTACTATTTTTCTCACCAAAGTGGAGTAAGTATAAGCGAAGATAATGGAATTTTAGTTGAAAAAGGCGAAACAAAAATCATTGAATTAAATTATCAACCAAAAATTGGTGAAGCTGCTGGTTTTTATCCAATTGAAGTTAAATTAACCAGCGTAACTCACGGAACTGTTAGTGATTCTGTAAATTTACAACTTGAGGTAGAGCCTGATCGAATCCCGGAATTTTCTGAAATTTCTGCATCTCCGCGGTGCGCCCCTGGAAATACTTGTACATACAGTATTTATCTAAACAATGTAGGTGGAGCAAGTGATGTTTTTGATCTATCACTGAGTTATCAAAATCTACCGATAGGATGGAGTGTGGCATTTGCCTGGAATCAGCCAAGTTCGATATATATTCAACCCGGGAGTTTAACCCAAATTCTGTTGACATATACCATTTCACAAGACGCAATTCCAGATTCCATAGGAACTTTTCAAATTAATGCCCACTCTCAGAATGATTCTTCAAGAAGTGATACTTTGGATGTAACAGTAACAGCAAGTATGGTAAGTGATGCATCGGTATCCATACAAGAATCAGATCTAAACGTGCCATGGTCGGTAAATCCTGGTGAATTGGTAAGCGTAAGTTTTGAAATAACCAATAATGCTTCTGTGCAAGATATATTTTCAACTAATATCAATATAATGGGCATTAGTGATTGGAATGTAGTAAGCATTGTACCAGAGCAGATTTTCTTAAATTCTAATTCAAGTGGTACTTTCGTAGTCACATTACAATCACCGGAATCTGCACAATTTGGGGACAATTGCCCAGGAATAATAGCTGAAATTAGTTCTTTAAGAAGCGGGCAAACATATCAATCTCAAACCTACGAGAACTTGGCAATAAATCAAGTAAACGATGTTAGTATACAGTTAACCAACTCTCCTGAGTCTTTAATTCCAGGAATAGTAAACACCTTTAATTTACAGGTTGAAAATTTAGGTAATGGTGCTGTTACCTCTAATATAAATTTAGCAAACATACCAAGCTCTTGGAATTGGTGGCTGGAGGATGAATTTGGTCAAATACTAATGAATATTCAATTATCGGAGCGCTCTGAACTAGATTACGTACAATATGTTCAATTAAAAATCGATGTCCCAGCAGGAGTGGAACCAAATACACAATTTTCTATATCCATATCTGCCAGTTTAATAGGAAATAGTCAGGACATAAATATCGATAATAATCAAGTAATACAAGAGATATTTACCGGTACTGTTAGAAATATTTTATTGTCGAGCCAAGAATCTCCAATCTATGTCGGCGTAGGTAATAGTACAAAATTGGAATCATATGTTTTCAACTTAGGCAACGTCGATGAGGGTGAATTACAAATAAGGGCTCAAATAACTACGCAAGATTATTCTGCGCCAATAGAGTCATATTTCACGATAGGTACTATTGGTATTACCTTTGAATTAGATGTTTTTCATACGATTACACTAGCAAAGAATTCGTCTAGAATATTGGGTATGGATATTGTTTTGCCCCAAGATATTCCAATTGATTCTACCATCTCAATACTATTTGAAATCCAGTACGTCGATAGCGGAATTATCACTAAATCACAAACTGTTGACCTGATAGTAAACCATGTTAGAAAGATCTCTACAGAATATGGTTACTCATCTAATACAGTGGTTGATGACTACGGCCAATTATGGATAAATAATACCATTGAATCGACCGCTGATGAGACACTAACTATTGACTTTGATAATCCAGAGGATTGGAATTTATTATGTCAATCAAAATTAGTAAATGATAGTGGAATAACCATTCAATCACCATTCACTGCCTCGATATTACGCACCTCATCTATTTATTGTGAAGTTCTTAATGATGGCATGGTTTTAGAAGATGAAATCTCCATTTCAGTCATTGATAAAAATGGCAACAAACTAAGTCAAAATTCAATCGCTTATAGTTTCCCGGAAAAAACTACTGAAGCTACATCGATTTCATTACCAATAATAGGTGGTATAGGTATGTTAGTGCTAATATTAATCGCTGGCTTGATGTTCACAATGAACAGATTTAGGCAAAGAGGGGATGATTATATTGACAATAAGCCAATAAATGGACCTCCTATTTCTGGTCCACCAATTACTACTCAAAATATTGCCCAAAATACCACTCAGGATTCAACTACAGAGACATCACCTCCGTTACCCGAAAATGGATTGCCGCAAGGTTGGACTATGGAACAATGGAAATATTATGGGCAACAGTATTTAGAAATGACCAATAGGCAATGATGTGGCTGACTATCCTGCGCTTTGGTATGCCTTATGGCTGGTAATTGCCGTATTTGGAGTAACCACCTGGTACTTGAGGAATTTTACCACCAAGGTTGAGATGACAAAATTATCAGCATATATCGGTGTCATAGCAATGATTACCATGTTAATTTGGACTTTGAGAGACTTTTGATGTGATATAATGACAATACATGGTTTAGATGAACATGAGTTTGCGGGACTATATCCATGCAGGCTACCAGTTTGGTGGGGTTATTATGGAGGCGAGGGAGTCCATCCAAGTATTAGAGGAATAAATGGTAAATCTGTAGTTTTAAGGATTGAAAAGAGGTTCAACAGAATTGAACGATTAATGGCCAAGTTGTTTAGGGCGCCAAGAGAGGTAAGGAGACCTCTTGACGTCAAAAATAGTATGTTATGGCAGTTATGTGATGGCACTAGAAGTTTCCAAGAGATTTGCACAGTTTTGGACTCACTATATCATGAGGATATTTCTCCAGTAATTGACAGAACTGCAGCAGGCATAAATCTACTAAAAAGTAAAAATCTGATGACTGTTTTAAGCGAGCCGTTTACTGGAAAATGGGCTATTGATTCAGGTATAACCCCTTTCAATCAAACATTGAAACCTCTAGATAACGAATTAGGAATAACAACTGCTGAAGAATAATTCAATCAGGTTCCCAAACTAATCTAAGCCCAATACCGTCGCTTACTTTTGTACCTTGTGAGTAGCCCCTAGAAGAACTTCTTGTCGAATCACTTTCAGTAAACCAACTACCACCTCTATGACAAAATATATCACCACCGTCGTAATATGGAAATTGAGAAGATTTTATTGAAAAATCTTTTCGATAATTATCAGCACACCATTCAGATACTAACCCATACATATCATACAAATCCCAATTGTTAGACTTTTTCAAACCAACTTCTCTGGTAGATGCGCCAGCGTTTCCTGCATGCCAACCATAATCATCGAGATCACCATCAAAATTTCCAAAACTCCATTTTGTTTCAGTCGAGGACTTAGCACAGTATTCCCACTCAGCTTCTGTTGGAAGACGCCATTTGCCAAGTAGTGAAAGACGTTCAACACCAATGTGAAGTTCATTTAGTCGATCAATAAAATCTAAACAATCTAGTCGAGATATCCTCTCTACGGGCCTTAAACCAGAACTCCAACCTTCTTGGAATTTTGCCGGATTAGTTCCCATAACAGAGGACCAATGAATCTGAGTAACCGGTCTTTGACCGATGAAGAAAGGATTGGAAATTTCTACAGTGTGAACCGGTAATTCCCTTGCTAAACCGTCACCAACCGAATCGCCCATTTGAAAACTGCCGGGCTCAATTAGGATGTATGTTGCGCCAAATTCGTCATCAAAACGCGGAGTGACCAATCAAACACCTTCAAGATAATTTTTGGGAGTTTTCAAGAGTCGAGAGTACGACGCTTTCTAATCGTTCGACAATTTTTGGATCAACTAATTTACCGTCCTCATCAAATGCTTCTTTCACATTACCGATTGCTAACTGTTCGGGGACCGGCCAACCATGTATCCATCTGAGCATTATCCTCATATGGTTTAGAGTGTTAGAATTAGTTACACCTCCTAATGTGGACATAAGTCCAAACACCTTACCTGAAACGTGTTTTGAGTAAAGCCAATCAAAGGTATTCTTCATAGCGCCTGACATTGTCCCATGATATTCAGGAGATGCCACCAAAAAAGCATCCATTTCAGTGGCTAGTTCTTGGAATTCTTTGACGTTGGAATTATCCCAGCAACCTTCTTCACCAACTATGGGCAATGGCTTTACATCTAGATCCCAAAAATGAACTTCTGCACCGTTTTCCTTAGCAATATCTAATGCTAGATTTACCAACATCCCACACTTTGATGTGGGTCGGTATTCACCGCTAAGTCCAAGAACCTTAATCGCCTTATTTGCCATGTTCCTTCGACGTTAACAGGGTTATTGAATGTAAGTGTTCGTAAGTACAACAATAAGTAAGCCTTATGCTTTAGTGCTTAGCCCTATGGTCTGAGGCTTATGAACCAAGACACCCCGACACTGGAAGAAAGCGCTGAGAATAGTGTCGATAATCAAGTCGATGCTTTGTTAATTATGGGTGAAGAAGCTTCACGTAGTGGCGATTCAAAATCAGCTCTCTCAGCATTTAATAAAGCCATTTCATTAGATCCATCTTCAGATATGGCATGGTTCAATAGAGGTGTCCTACTAGAAGCGCAACAAGATGCAAGAGGAGCCAGACAAGCATTCCAAATTTGTTTGGATGTAAATCCTAACCATGCGCCAGCAACCGCTAATTTGTGTATTTTGTTAGAGAGAATTGGTGATCAAGCGGGAGCCTACTTAATGTCGGAAAAGGCATTAGAATTTTATCCTGGGCACCCATCCATTCTCGAGGTTAAAAATCGATGTAAGGGTAGTGAGCAAACAAAATCTATCAACAGCATGGAAACAGTGGAAATAATTGAACAATATCAACAGGATGATGTTGATACAGTAATATCTGAAACTGGGTTAACAGATGTAAATGCACTACTAGAAGAAGCGGTATATCACGATGAAGACGAAAATAAAAAACTCGACATCGAGGAGTTAAGATCTGCTGCTGAAGTTGTTGTAGCCACGGATGATATTCAAGAACGAATAGAAGTTTCCCAACCCGTACTGGAATCAATTCCAGACCTACCGGTTGTGCCAGTAGATGTCGAAATTAAAGATGAGATAAACCTCGATAGGTTAGTAGATGAAGCTACTGAAGCAATAAAATCTGGTGATGCTAAAAAAGCGCTAGAGATCTTAAAGCCCCATCTGAAAAAAGAAGCTGCGAAACATGCACCATCCTGGCTAATCGCAGGGGGCGCTATGGCAAGGTTGGATTTAGAAGACCACGCAATTTCAGCAATAGAGCATGCACAAAAATTAGATCCTTCAAATCCAAAAGGATGGTATAATCTAGGTTCATTAAAACAAAGAAAAGGTTTGCTCGAAGAAGCTGCTGTGTGCTATGCTAATGCAGTTAGAGAAGATCCTAATTACATAAAAGCTGCAATAAAATGGGCTCCTCTTGCCATGGAATTAAAAGATCCTCAAGCATATTTATCAGCTGCCACGGTTATAGTAGCAGCAGAACCAAATAATCCAATCAGACAAGAGTTAGCAACAACTCTGGTTGAACTTGCTGAAGGCGAATCAAGAGTATTAGAATCACAATCTGGACTACCACCAACGTTACCAGAAGGTCCAGAATTAGCAACTACAGCATTAGAGTTAATTGGACCTGGTGAAACTGTTTTACATGCCAGAGCATACACGATGACCAATAATCATATGGAATCAGTAAAGATATGGAAAACTATGATACAGACAAATCGGAATGATGCTGAAATGTGGCGTGGATTATCAAAGGCATTATACGCAGCAGGTGATACTAGCACAGCAGAAAAATGCAGTATCAAAGCCAATGAAATCGATGGACAAAATCAAAGCAATACTATCATTCAGGAACAAGCTCAACCAGCAGATACCAACACTGCAGAAATGCCACCGCAGTCCAGTGATGTAACACCATTAGAACCTTCACCTAGCCCAGTTTC
>CEQY01075965.1_pt1 | contig 12839 bp, 12 predicted proteins | sample 361391 | NCBI WGS metagenome assembly CEQY01 (sample SAMEA2621075, study PRJEB7988) | marine metagenome | isolation source: saline water (ENVO:00002010), including | reverse complement strand
CAAGCTTTAGGAAGTTATTATGAATATGAAGGTGAATCCGAGCCTAATATTTTTCATTTCCCAGATGGCAATGCGTCCATCGCAAGGTTGCTAGTGAGGAATATGATTCCCTCTGTGGCCACCGGCAATTCAATGGAAGATATAGTTACATCAAAATTTAATTACAACGAACTCGATAAAGAAAATAATCAGATCAGCATCAGGCTAAATAGCACTGTTATAAAAGTTCATCATAGGCATAATGACTTAACAAAAAATGTAAACATCAGTTACATACGCGACGGTGAGATAAATACCATTGAAGCAAAAAAATGCATTATGGCTTGCTACAACAATATCATTCCATATTTGTGCCCTGAGATGCCTACTCAGCAGAAGACAGCTCTGAAAAATTGTATTAGAGCACCTTTAGTCTATACCAACGTACTGATAAAAAACTGGCAAAGTTTTGTCAATCTGGGAATACGCAGAGCTGAAATGTCTGGTTTCCTTCATCATAATGTTAGATTGGATTTTCCTGTTTCTATGGGGAAATATCAATTCAGTAAAAATCCTTCTGATCCGGTAGTTATCCACATGCAGTCGGTTCCGGGTGAGTATGGCAACCCTAGTGCGCGCGAACAATTTATTGCAGGACAGAGGAAACTTCTTACTACACAATTTAGCGAATTTGAGAGAAGCATAAGAAATCAATTAACAAGATTATTATCTGAAGGCGGGTTTGATGCTTCTGAGGATATTCTTGGTATAACTGTGAATAGATGGCCTCATGGTTATGCCTATGGTTATGACCCAGAAACAGATCAAGTTGCTTTTGATATGGATTCATGGCCATCAGAAAAACAACACTGGGTTCATGCAAGGAAAAAGTTTGGCAATATTACAATTGCATCTACAGACTCTGCATCTAATGCTATGTCAGAGGCGGCAATAATAGAAGCAGATCGTGCAGTTAAAGATTTATAAGAATGAATGAAGATAAAAAGATTGTCTTAGTAACGGGGGCTGCTACAGGAATTGGAGAGAGCATAGCAAAGCATTTTTTAGAACTTGGTTATTGTGTTCATATATGTGATCAGAGCGCGGCATCTTTGACACAGTTTCTGGAAAATTACCCTAAAGCAACTGGAAGCATATGTGACGTGTCATCCTCAGATGAGGTAATAAAGACAATCAATGATTTAGAAGCACATTATGGCAAGTTAGATATACTAATAAATAATGCTGGTATTTCAGGTGCAACAGCACTTACCGAGAATATTTTACTTGAAGATTGGAACGATACAATTAATGTAAATCTTAATGGTATGTTTTATTTTACAAAATTTGCCATACCATTGTTAAAAAAGAATAAGAGAGCATCTGTTATAAATATATCATCAACAGCTGGACTGTTTGGAGTTCCTTTGAGATCTTCTTATGCGGCCTCGAAATGGGGTGTAATAGGTTTTACTAAGACATTAGCGATGGAGTTAGGGCCAAATCAAATCAATGTAAATGCTATTTGTCCTGGCTGTGTTGATGGCGAGAGAATAGAAGGGGTAATTGAAGCAGAGGCTAAAGAATCAGGTTATACTTATCAGCAAATAAAAGATGTTTATTTAAGGCAAAGTTCAATGAGATCATTTGCAGATAAAAATGATATTGCTGAAATGTGCCAATTTCTGTGCTCTAAAAGTGGCTCAAAAATCTCAGGGCAGGCAATAGCTATCGATGGGAACACGGAAGGTCTTTTTAACTGGCTAGAGTGATATGAATAACATAATTTTTAAATCACTAATATTATTGATAATTTTAATACTATCTAATCACTCTTATGCTACTACATGGCGTATGGCCTTTAAAACACCCATTAACAGTCCTGAGGGATTAGTTTTTCAGCATTTTGCAGAGAAAGTTAATGAGTATAGCAGTGGTGACATGCAGATAATTCTTTATCCAAATGAGCAGCTAGGAAAAGATGATGCAGTTTTAGAGCAATTGAAATTAGGTATTATTCAATTATATGCTGAAGACTCATCGTTTATGAAAAAATGGACACCTGAGATAAAATGGACATCACCACCATTTTTATTTGATGATCGTCAGCATTGGGTTAGATTTATGAACTCTGATCTCGTTAATGATTGGTACGAAAAGGCTAGTCAGGATGCGGGAATAACTCTTTTAGGAGATAAAACATCTATTCTACGTGGACCATATCGTGTTATGGTCAGTAAATCTGAAATATTATCTTTCGATGATATTGAAAATTTAAAATTAAGGTTAAGCCCAAGTCAACTATCAGTAAAAAGCTGGGTACACCTAAAAGCAGATGTTAAAACTTTGTCGTGGACAGACGTATACCAATCTCTTCAGAAAGGAATTGTTGAAGCAGTTAATAGCCCCGTCTCTCTTGTTGAGAGTATGAGATTTCATGAAGTTGCTCCGTATCTGACTAGGCATGATGAATCATTTCAATCGCTTGCAATAATGATGAATAAAAAAAAATATGATGAATTACCATCTAATTTAAAATTAGTTTTAGAGAAATCATATTTTGATGCTGCTGAATTCAGTCATGAAATTATTCCTTTACTTGCACATGAATCTCTAAATAGGATGAAATCTGAAGGAGTAAAATATAGAGAAATAGATAGAAGACCGATTGTTAAAAAAATTAAAGAACTTTATAAAGTTTTTAGTAAAAATGGTGATTTACCTGGTGGTTATCTGTTAGCAATAGAAAACTCAAAGACAGATATTCATTAACAAAAGAAATGTTATTTTTATACAAAAGAATTAATTCAATTTTATCAGAGATTGCACGGTTATTTGAATTTTTTGCCATTCTCTGTCTCTCACTTATGTTAATTGGTACAGCTATTACAATAATTCTGAGACCGTTTGAATTAAGTTTTTATTGGATATGGCCTTGGACAATACAGCTTTTTGTATGGATGTGTTTCTTTGGCTTCTTTCCTATATACATGAATAACTCTGATATTAGCGTGAAGTTCATAATTAATAAGTTAGATCAACAAAAACTTCTTATATCTAGCATATTTATTGAGCTCATAATTTTGGGGGTCATCGGGTTGATTATTCTGGAGCTTCCAACAATATTTTCAAGTCAGGTTGGTAAAATTGATGGCGTTATCACTCCGTGGGGATATGAGTTAGAGAGATACACACTATCTTTGCCCCTGGCTTTTTCGTGTATTTTAATAGTAATAAATTCTATAAGTAAGATTTCTTATAATTTTTTTAAAGTCTTTAAAAATAATTAGTCTATGCTGGCGCTAATATTGTTTCTTGGTTTTTTGTTTTTTCTATTAATCGGTGTTCCTGTATCTATTTCAATTGGTGCTGCTGTATTAGCGGCGTTTCTTACGTCTAATTTTGCTGATGCAATATATATTATCCCTCAACAACTTCTTGAAGGAATAAGAAACCCTGCTTTACTTGCAGTTCCATTTTTTATAATGGCAGGAAATTTAATGAATGCCGTTGGAATGACCGACAGGATTTTTAATTTTGCTAATAATCTAGTTGGTCATTACAAAGCTGGCCTTGCTCAAGTAAATGTTCTTGCTTCTATGGTATTTTCAGGTGTTTCGGGTGCAGCTGTAGCGGATTGTGCTGGGTTAGGAGCTGTCGAGATTAAAGCAATGAAAAAACGTGGTTACAGAGCAGATTTTGCTGCCGCTTTAACTGTCTGTTCTGCTGTCATTGGACCTATCATTCCGCCATCAATTGGATTAGTGATTTATTCATTTCTTTCTGAACAATCTGTTGAAAGGATGTTTTTAGCTGGAATTATACCCGGAATAATCGTTGGCATCGGACTTATGATATTTAATAGATGGTATGCAAATATATATAATTTTCCTGTACAAAAAAAAGCAACTAGAAGGGAAATCATACAATCTGGGTTTGATGGCGTCTTAGCACTGGTTGCACCTGCAATAATCCTATCAGGCATCATTTTTGGGTTTGTTACAGCTACAGAGGCAGGGGTATTAGCGTGTATTTATACTTTGATACTTGGTTTTATTTATAAATCCATCAATATAAGAAATTTTTATAATGCAATGAAAGAAACAATGATTATGACATCAATTATTATGATAATTATTGGTTTTTCAATGTCTATGGGGTGGTTACTTGCTATTGACCAAATTCCCCAGATGCTTGGAGATTACCTTTTTTCTTTTACAGATAATAAATATTATTTTATTTTATTAGTTATAATTTTTTTAATACTTATCGGTTGTGTTGTTAATGGTGTTCCTGCGTCACTCATACTTGTACCGATGTTATTACCAATAGTTGACCAATACGAGATAAGCCGCATTCATTTCGGTATTATTATGGAATTAAGTCTTTTAATTGGTATAGCAACTCCTCCAATGGGCATAGGCTTATATATTGTAAGTGAGGTAGGTGATGTTCCTTTTGAAAAAGTATCAGTTGCAGTATTGCCATTATTGATACCATTAATTAGTGTTTTATTGCTTATTGCTTTTTTCCCAGAGCTGACATTGTGGTTACCCAATCAAATTCTGGGTAATTAGTTAGCATTGATCTGTTTTATTATTTTTCTTCAACTAATTTTGATGCCCCTGTTATTTCACCCAATTTAACTTTTTTATTGAGAATTTGTTCATGAGAAGCGGGCTCTTCTTCCTGATAATCTTTTGCCCATTGAGCGTAATTTTGAACCTCATCAGATGGAAGAAATAATACTCCACTATCGTCAGCTATTACACAATAACCTGGTAAAACAGCGGCACCTCCAATTGAAACAGGAGTATTTAATGCACCACCGATATTATAGAGCCTGGTTGTTATAGGGGATAAGCCTCTGCTCCATATTGGAATATCATATTCAAGTAGTTCATTAATATCAGTAATAGTTCCATCAACAATTACTCCTGAACATCCTGATGCTTTTATTGCACACATTACACCACCACCAATACATGCATGTTTATGATCACCCAATCGATCTATTACTAAAATATCTCCTTTTCTCAACATTCCCACAATGTGATGTAATAGTGTAGAATCTTGACCGGGAATAGCCAAGGTAACTGCTGTACCAAGAATGGTTTTATTTTTGATAAGAGGTTTTATTTTAGGGCATGCAAATCCAATCTGTCTTATATGACCTATTGTTGCAGTTTCGACATCTTTATATTTGTAAACTAAATCTTTATTGATTTGAACTGGCATTTCATTCATTACATATTTTTTGAACATAAAGACCCCTATATAACTCGATGATTTTTGATCGGCATATTTTTTCTTATCTCTTCAATGTAGCTTTTGTTGATTTTTGTGGATGCCCACCCAATTCCATCTGAGACTTGAGCTATAGTGTGACCCCATGGATCAACAATCATAGAATGGCCCCAGTTTTTTCTGATATCACCATCAGGACCAGGAAAATTACCCCATTGTCCTGGTGCAGCAACATATGATTGTGTTTCTATGGCTCGAGCTTTTATTAATGTTGACCAATGGTCTTTACCAGTTTGAAGAGTAAATGCTGCAGGTATCATTATTAGATCAACATTTCTTTTTGTCAGTTCCATATATAACTCAGCGAATCTCAAGTCATAACAAATAGAGCAGCCAACCGTAATTTCATCAGCAATATATGAAATTATTTCATTACCTCTCATTACTGCGTCAGACTCAAGGTATGATTTTCCGTCTGGTGCAATAATATCAAATAGATGTATTTTCCTATATTTTGCTATTATTTTGCCACTGCGATTGAAAGCTAATGTGGTGTTGTAATATTTATTTTCTATTTTTTCACAAAAACTCCCTCCATGAATAAATATCCGATTTTTTCTTGCTAAATCTGAGAGGAATTCTGTTGTTTTTCCTTCTGGAATATTTTCCGAAGAATTAACACTTTCAGCATCACTTCCACCATGAAATGAGAGCATTTCAGGAAATGCTATTAAATCTGGTTTATCAAATTTGATTGCTTCTTCAGCAATATTTTTTGCAGTGGTGAGATTTTTCTCTTTATCTGTTCCGCTATTTAACTGAACGACAGATATTTTCATGTGATTTCTCCATTGATTTATTTATTCTCTTATAATGATCACTTTGTTGTGATGAGATTTGGTTAATATATTGTTATATTTCTTGATCTGTCTTTTGTTATTAGTCAGAAAAGTTACCTCCACATCTACAATCATTGGTTCTTCAAAACCAAAATGTATTGGTATTGCGTTTTGAGTATTATAACCATTCCCACTTTCAACTATCCTAGTTCCTAGAATTTCTTCTGAATTGGCAGAGTAGACTCTTATTTCACTTCCATATTTGTTGAAATTACCATTTTTATCTAAAATTAATAATTGAATAGATCTTCCAGGAACAGTTTCAGTTTTATTTTCAAATATCAAATGGTTTCCTTTGCTATTGTTACTTGAAGATTCTGAGCTGGGAATCGTTATGCCATTGCTTGTAATATTAAGGTCTAAATCACCATCACCATCATAGTCAATCCAAACAACACCATGATCGCCATCTTTATCTAAAATATTCACTGGAATTACATTTTTAAAACTATTATTAATGTTTTTTAGAAGACCGTCACTACCATGCTCCTCGCCAGTTACATAAGATGTGTAATATAGATCAATGTTTCCATCATTGTTAAAATCACCCCAGCTACTCCCGACAATTTTTGTTTTTTTATTTATGCCTAAAATTTCACTAACATCATCAAATGTTCCATCACCATTTCCTTTGTATAAATAGTCATAACCATATGTCCCAACAAATAAATCAAGATTACCATCATTATCAAAGTCAACCACACTACAAGCTACTCCACCCTCATAGATTGTTCGATTAGGTTGATCTATCCCGAGTTTGCGTGCAATATCAAAAAATTTTCCATTCTCATTCATATAAAATGCATCTTTATCAGATTGTTGATTAGCATTAAATAAATCTAGGTCACCATCCTTATCAAAATCAGCCCAGCATGATCCAACTGTTCTCCTAGGATCATAGAGCCCAACATCCTTTGAAATATCAATAAATACACCATTATTGTTTTTAAATAGTCTATTTTCTCCTTGTCTCTGGGCAGAAAATAAATCTAAATCACCATCACCATCATAGTCGATCCAGTTTGCCTGCCTGCTAAATGCTGGATAAAAAGCGATTCCTGTTTGCTCGGTAACATCAGTAAATTTTGAAATATCGTTTCGAAATAATCTATTAGACTCATATGAATACCATGAAACATAGCTAACATATAAGTCAATGTTTCCATCGTTATTATAATCACCCCAAGATAGACCTCTTGCGGGAGCGCCAATATTTGGCAAGTTATATTCAGCGGTTACATCAATAAAGTTTCCATCATTATTCTGGTATAAACTTACATTGCCATTATCAAATGCAACAGCTAGGTCAAAATCGTTATCGTTATCAAAATCAGCCCATGCAGTAGTATTAGCATTTGAACGAAAAAAAATTTTTTGATTAAGTTCAGTAAATTTTTGAGAATAGGTATTGCCACTAAGTAGGATAAGTATCAATATTCTTATATATATTGTTTTCATTAAATCAATATAACTCATTCCACATTTGGTAAAAAAGTATTTTTATTGTAAGTTATTTTGACGGACCAAAAAATTAATGAGGATGCTATGAATTTTTTAAAAAATAAACTCAAAAATCTAATAATTCTTTTTATTGTTTTACCATTGATATCTTGCTCAATTGATTCTCAAAATGACTTTGATATAGACGAAATAATTGATAATGCAATACAAAATTCAAATAGAACCAAGAAAAACTCTAGTAGAGATTATCAACATAAACCAGCTGAAATACTCAAGTTTGCTGAGTTAAACCCTGGCATGACAGTATTAGATTTAGTTTCTAATGGGGGCTATTATGCGGAAATGCTCGCAAGCATTCTAGGGAACAAAGGAAATGTCATAGCTCATACGTTTACGAGAAATAAATCAAATCCAGATTTTGATTATGATGATTATGTGAATAAGTCAGAGCACATGAATAACGTTTCAATGATGTATGCAGATTTTGATGAAATAGTTTTGAATGAAGGCTCATTAGATCGTGTATTCATGATAGAAAATTATCATAAATTATATTCTGATCTTGCAGAGCCAAAGACAGATGCAGTCCAACAGTTATTAGAAAAAATCAGACATGCCCTCAAACCTGGAGGCCTAGTAATCGTAATTGATCATGATGCGGAAAAAGGCTCATCGATTGCTACTGCATCATCCATAAATCGATTAAGTGATGAAATTGTGATGTCTGATATGAAAAACGCTGGCTTTGAATTTGTTGACAATATTCACATTCTCAAGGATGACTGGGAAGACGATTTAACTATTAGTGCATTTGATCCATCTGTAATTGGAAGCACGAGTCGCTTTGTTCATAAATATCGACGTCCAAATTAATGATCCTAAGCATCTAAAATACAGACAGATGAAAAGTTCACTAGTACATTGAAATGGCATATGATTTTGACGTAATAGTAATTGGATCGGGAATCACTGGCGGTTGGGCTGCAAAAGAGCTGACTGAAAAAGGGTTTAAAACATTACTTGTCGATCGTGGAAGACACGTAAAGCACAGAGAAGATTACATTACAGAAAATAAAGCAGATTTTAACCTCCCTTATCGAGGAAAGTGGCCGCCTCAAGAGAAACAAAAAAAAAGATTTAATCATGATTCGATTGTGGTTAATCCTAAAAATTATCATTTTTTTAATGATGATCGAGTTAACCCATACATTTACGATAAGAGTAAACCTTTTAATTGGGTTAGAACCGATATATTTGGAGGAAGATCTGTCGTATGGGGAAGACAGTGTTATAGATGGAGTGATCTAGATTTCGAGGCAAATAAAACTGATGGGCATGGTATAGATTGGCCAATCAGATATAAAGATATAGAGCCATGGTACTCTCATGTGGAGAAATTTGTCGGAGTGTCGGGTGAAAAATTAAATCTTCCTCAGTTACCCGATGGTGAATTTCTTCCACCAATGGATTTAAGTATCGCTGAAAAACACTTTAAAAATTCAGTAAAAAGTAAATTCAATGGAAGAGTTGTAACGATAGGTCGGACTGCTAATTTGACTGAACCATTAGAGTCTCAGAATCGCGGTAAATGTATGTATCGTTCTCAATGTGATAGAGGCTGCTCATATGGTGCTTATTTTTCAACTTTAAGTTCAACTCTGCCCGCAGCAACTAATACGGGTAATCTTACAACTAAAGCGGATACGATAGTTTCGTCTTTAGATTTTGATAATAAAAAGAAAAAAATAACTGGTATTAATGCAATCGATATAAAATCAAAAAAGTTGTATAAAATTAAATCACGTGTAGTTTTTTTATGTGCGTCTACTGTTGCTTCAATTCAGATTCTTTTTAATTCAAAGTCTCATTCGATGCCCAATGGATTAGGGAATAATTATGATATTTTAGGAAGGTACCTAATGGATCATACTTTTGGTACTGGTGCTACTGGAATTCTTCCATTTTATGATGAGTACATTGAATACGGGAGAAGACCGACAGGTATGTATATTCCTAGATTTAGAAACCTTAAAAACGATCAAAATAAACATGAATTTGTTAGAGGCTACAATTTTCAATCATGGGGTCAGGGGAGGGCTTCACCACAAAATATAAAAGGATTTGGTGAAATACTTAAAAATAATTTGCGAATACCTGGACCATGGAGACTCCCACTTCATGCGTTTTGTGAAATTTTACCTCGTAAGTCAAATCGTATACTGGTTGAGGATAATAAGGTTGATCAATACGGCATCCCTCAAGTCAAGTTCGAATTTGAATGGAGTGAGAACGAAATAAACATGTTAAAAGATGCAACCGAGCAAGCGGAATTAATGCTTAAAGCGGCAGGATGCACATCAATTGAAAAGAGAAGCGTCCAATCTGCACCAGGAACAGGTATCCATGAAATGGGTGGAGCGAGGATGGGAAATGATCCAACAAAATCGATTGTAAATCGTTACAATCAAGCACATTTTGCAGATAATCTATTTATAACTGATGGATCTGCAATGACATCCGCTTCGAGTGTAAATCCATCTATTACATACATGGCAATGACCGCCAGGGCGGCAAATTATGCATCTGATCAAATAAAACGGAATAAAATATAACTAATTAAGTTCTCTTACCCAGATATTTCTAAATGCAATTGGATTAGAGTGATCCTGGATCATAATGGGCTGTCGATCAGAGTGACTGATGTATGAAGGTGCACCTCTATAGACAGTTGTCCCTTGGATTATAGATCGATTGTGAACTAGAACCCCATTATGAAAAACTGTCATTTCTGCTTTACTAATAATTTTGCCACTTTTATCAAATTCAGGAGCGATAAAGATCACATCATATGTTTGCCACTCACCAGGGGCCATAGATGCATTTACCATCGGCGAATATTGCTTGTAGATACTGGCAGCTTGGCCATTTGCATATGTAGAGTTTTCATATGAATCAAGAATTTGCAATTCATATCTTTTTTGAAAAAATATACCACTATTTCCCCGATTTTGACCATCTCCGGTAATAATTGTTGGTGTTTTCCACTCTATATGAAGCTGAATATCCTTAAAGTCTTTTTTTGTAAAAATGTTTCCAGTTCCTGGATTTACAATCATTGAATTTTTTTTAATAAACCATTTTGCATCAGATGAATCATTATGTTGCCACTCGTTTAAACTTGATCCGTCAAATAAAACTATCGCGTCTGATGGTGGTTGCCATATATTTTTTACTTCGATTATATCTGGTACCGGTGTCCAAACTTCAGTATCCTCTGGATTAATTTCTTGTGAATAGCTATTAAATCCAATAAAAACAATGGTTAATAAAATAAATCTAATTTTATTTATTGAAATTATCATTATCTATGAGGTGAAGAGTGTTTTAATATTCGTGTATGGATATGCCCCATCATACTTTCCTGGATTAGGTAAATAACGACGCTCAACAGTCATACCGATGAAAGATGTGTAGTATCCAAAAATTGTTAACTGTTTGATTTCATTAAAAAAGAACTCCCCACCTTGGTAAAGAGACTGAATATTGCCTTTATTAATTAATTCAATGCTTTGATTTTGGAGATCTAAATTGAGATTATCAAAAGTATCCTTATGTGTTTTCAGGATAAATGACAAAAAACCGTTTAGTTCCTGTATAAATGCATTTTTTTCATCTTTTTCATACCATTCAGACAGCATCTTGTCGATAAATTCTGCAACCTTAGCAGCTTTTGCTCCTGGGGTATCTGTAGCTGGGATAATAATGTCTGAAATTGCATCCACTTGGTTATGTTGATCTTGACTAAAAGTAGAGCCATTTATTAAGTCATTTGGATCAATGTTTGAGGATATTGCTCTTCTTAGTGGCATAAGAAGATTAGCCCCAAACATTATTCCAAGATTTTTAAATGCTTCACGTCTGTTCATTTGAAAAAGAATTTTATTGTTTATTATTAATAATCAATATACATTTTTTGAGGATTACTTTAAATAGAGTATATTGTTTGTATGCTTAAAATAATTGCTCTAATTTTATTGAATCTCACTAGTTTTGAAGTGTATTCCGAGGTGGCCTGTAAAGCCAGTCCAATCGACCAGGGGAAATATCTTAATAGAAAGCCTCCCAAGAGTTGGACAAATTGCTATGGTGTTTACAACTACCTTAACTCAATTAGTAGATACACAGGCAATTTCATCTCGGGAATGCCGAATGGTAATGGAATGCTTGAATACAGAATGGGTACTTCATATGTTGGAGAATGGCTCGATGGAGAGTTTAATGGCAGAGGTGCCATAAAAAATTCTGATGGATCTTCAATTGATGGGCACTGGGAGAGAAATAGTTTATCTGGTTATGGAGCTATCATTCTTCCTGATGTTGGAACATTAAAGGGTAATTGGAGTAAAGATACATTTACTGAAGTAGTGAGCATTCAATATACGGATGGAACAGAGTATAATGGTCACATTCAGCATGGTAAGTATCATGGACAAGGTCAATTTATTTATTCTGATGGGACTTACTATGATGGAAACTGGGAAGAGGGAACTCAAAATGGTGAAGGTAAGATGGTTTTTCCTGATAAAAAAGAACTGGATGGTATTTGGAGTAAAGGGCAATTTATCGGATCTGATCACAATAATTAGATAGGAACACAATGAAAAACATAAAAACAAAATCTTTGGTTTTGCTTCTGATATTATTTTCAAATTTGCATGCCGATGAAGCCATTTTTCCTGAACAAGAATGGGAGTCAAAAACGCCAGACTCTGTTGGAATAGAGAGTGAGAAGGTGGAGTATTTGTTCGATCTCGCTTTTCAGGATCAGGCAACTCAAAGTGCTGTCCTAATAAAAAATGGATACATCATCAAAGAAAAATATAATGAATCTTTTGATCAAGAATCATTTGGTACGTCTTGGTCAATGGCAAAAAGTTTTTATGCTGCTTTAATCGGGATATCGATCGACAGGGGCGAAATCAATTCCCTTGATGATAATGTCAGTGATTATGTTGACTATTACAATGATGAAAGATCGGAAATTACAATTCGTCAAATTTTGAATATGACGAGTGGATTGGATTTTCCCGAAAACGAGCATGAAAGTATGTTCTTCAGACATGATCAAATTGCGTATGTCAAAGAAGTTGGTGTGGAGAAATTACCTGAACAAGTATTTGAATATAATAACGTTAATTCAATGATCGTTGGTGAGATATTAAAAAATGCAACTGGAATCAGTGCAGAAATCTT
>CEQY01201644.1_pt1 | contig 12859 bp, 10 predicted proteins | sample 361391 | NCBI WGS metagenome assembly CEQY01 (sample SAMEA2621075, study PRJEB7988) | marine metagenome | isolation source: saline water (ENVO:00002010), including | reverse complement strand
TTACTAGCAGGAGGATCTAATGGGCCTCGAACAGATAGCATCAAAACCGCCATCAAGATTCATCAGATTCTTCGCCTTCTTTGTCGACGCCCCAACCTTTAGACTCAAAGAAGTCACCAGATGACTCAAGACGTTTCAACCAACCAGAAGACTCTCCTGAAGATACATGCTTGACCAGATATACACCTAGGAAGACTGACTCCCATAGTCCTTGACGATCTCCTTTTCTAATCCTTCCAATTACAATCTCTGCAATCACAATCAATAGGCAGACCATACAGATGATTAGTAGTACGATATTGGTATCATCAGAATAACTAACTGCCATTTGTAATCCAAATAATCCTGCTACGATAAATGGTAGGAACATCGCCTTCAATAAGTGAAAACCTGCAAAAGGTTGCTTTCCTGTATGACGAACAAAAGCAGTACGTGTTGTGAAATTTCCTAAGGTACGACCAAACTGAACTGGGAGAACAATCGTATTCAAGACTGTAATACACATTCCACCAAGAAGAAACCAAGTGAAATCAGAATTTGTACCGAACATAGTTAATCCAAGAATTGGAACAGACCAGCCAATATTAGCGATGAAATCAATCAATCGTCTAAACGAAAATGCAGCCATTCCAGCTTTTTCAAAATCTCCAGTAAGACTACGATCTACGCGGTCTCTTGGCTTTTTAGATTTCTTTGGATTCTTTCGTGGTTTTTCAGCAGTAGCAACGGGGGTATCCTCTGACTTAGCAGCCTTAGACCGTCTACTTCTACGAGGTTTCTTCTCTTTTTCTTGCTTAGGTTTCTCAACTGGAGTCTCCTCCACAGATTCTTCTTCATCAATCCTATCTAACAGTCCCATTTCATTCACTATCCATATCGTTCTTTGACTCGTCTCGCCAAATCAATATCTTGCTTTAATCTAACTAGAACTTCATCCGGAGCGGATGATAATTCATTGTTAATCAAATCAACAAAATTAGATCTTTCTTCTTCATTGGCATCAGCAGGTTTAGAGTAAACCTGTTTGTAGAAATCAAAACTATTGCCTGCAAGGAAATTTTTCTGGAAAGAGGAAGGCATCATCCCTAGTAGCTCGTTAGCCAACTCAACAAATTCAACAAAGTCTTCATTATCTTCATCAGATAAATCCACATCCGATTCTGTTTCTACTTGAACTTCGATATCTTCTTCCTCTGGATATTCATCTAATAAGTCTTCAATTTCTTCTGAATCTAAATCACCATCTAATGCAGCAATTACAATTTTACGATCTTCGACCATTTGCTTCAATTCAGGTTGCAGTTTCCTAACTTCGGCAGTCTTCCTCTTGCTTTTTGCATCATCAAATCTCTTCTTCAGAGGACGAATTCGATTCTCGATTCTTGTTTTCAATTCATTAAGATCGGATTTTGAAAATTCACCATTATCTTCTTCTTCATCAAGTTCATCTTCTTCATCTTGACCTGGAACTGAAATTAATTCAATAGTAGGTTTAACTTCCCTCATTGCTTGCTGTTCTTTCTTTCGAAGAACGATAATTTCTCTATCCAAATCAGAACCGAAACGATTAGAAAAACGATCTAAAAGTGTGCCTACATTTCCTGATGCAATACGATCGATATGGCCATACATTTGATCAGTATTTTGTGAAGAAGATTGTGAACTACGGAATGTACTCAAATCAATTCTATCGGAAACAGATTGAGGTTCTGTAGGACTTGTTACATCAGTTGTAGGGGCAACTAATGGAGTTGGAACTGGAATTTCTGCTGGAGGTGGCGGCAAAGGATCCACAGGGGAAGGAGCTGGTGGCATCTCTGCCGGAGGAGGAGGCATAGGAGCCACCGGAGCGGGAGGAGGAGGCATTGTTGCAGCCGGAGCAGGAGGAGGAGGCATTTCCCCCGGAGGAGGAGGCATGGGGGCATTTGGTGCTGGAGGAGGAGGCATTGGAACTCCCGGAGCAGGGCCAGGAGGAGGGGGCGGAGGAAGGGCTGCTGGAGGCGGTGGAATCTGTTCTTCATCGTCCGCCATGCGCTGCACCGTGTACTGTTCAGAAAAGACTTGGTTTTAACATTCCCCGAAAAGGGACCCAATAATTGGCTCAACTTTGGATACTTGATGCCCACCGTTTCAATCCAAGAAATATCGCCATTGCTTCAGAAACCTCAATCATGTCACCTTTACTACCTTCAACTACTTCATTACCAATTCTCGCAGTAATATCATCTAATTCTAGTTGAACCAATTCACGTTTTTGTTTAGAAAATACTACTGCTTCAGATAATGCATCGAATGCAATCGATGAATCAGGATCAAGTCGCTCAACTGGAAATTCAGTGACTCGTAATCCTGCCTTTCCATGTAAGCTACCTACCCATCTGATTACTCTACGAATATCTACGGTAACATTGTCATCATTTTCTGCTGCTTGATCAAGAACTACACTTTGATCTCCTAGGATTAATGCTTGAAACAAGTCACCTTGCTTCCCAAATTGTCTACCCATCTGTATAGACGAATTCTTCAATCTTCTTCGACGATCAGAATTAACTGACATCTCGGCTAATTTCATCATTGCCTTTTCGCTCATAGATGGAGGACGGGACATATTTGCAGTTCCTAAAACCGCAGATGAACGTAATTGCTTGTAGATTGGGCGTCTATCTGCATCTGATGAATCATGATAAGATTCCAATCTGTCTAAGACAGAGTCAACTCCACGTCTAACTCTTTTACCCCATGCAACCTCTGGACTAGTTAGAACCATCTCGATATTAAGATTAGAACCAGATATGTGAGAGACAATTTCTTGTCTAGCCTTAGAGTCAAGATGAAGAATACTGGGATGACGATAATGAATGTGGAAACCTCGATGACCTGAAAACGAAAATGTTGCAAATTCGGATTTAAATCCAAAATCAGGTTCGAGAAAATCATTCCACAAACGAAATGCTTGCTCTTGAATATCATTCAACATTGAAGGGAAATCAAGAGCATCTACTCCAACTAGATGATCGCCATCTAAATCAAAAATTAAATCAGCACCTCTCCAGCCTTTTTCTGACATTTTGTATTCTGAAGGGCGGTCGTAGTATGCAGTACTATGGAAACAAGAGTGGGGGGGTGAAGACCGAGTAAGAATTTGCCGTAATGCTTCAGGAGAATCAAAACCGATATGCCGTCTAGGAGGGCGCTCGTCCCATCCCATAAACATCCACTCTCTAGAACGGAGACGTGGTGGTAAGTACAGATCATTTACAGCAAGAGAATTGTAGTACTCGCTGAATCGGAACTGGTAACGCGCGGTGCTCACAGAGATACACAACAATTGACGCTACATCAATCCATCCGGAGTCCACCGACTTCTTTCGGTTCAGTTGAACTAGAAACTCCAGTGATTTTCTCATAACATTCTAAGCAATAGTACCGATCATCAATTACCAATGATTCAGCAAACGTAAGTGGCAAGTCACAGCCTGCACATTTTGGACCTAATTGGCCCCTCGCTACTGACAACTGCTCTGGCTTAACCATACCCATTCCACAGGGAGGAGGCATTTCAGTATAGCGCAGAATAAATCTCTGCTCATACACATTCGTTTTTACACTGGATAGACTGGGGCGAATCATGGTTGAGACAACTAGAGTTCGAATTGGGCATTCACCAGATCCTGATGATGCATTCATGTTCCACGCGATGACAACTGGAAGATTCGATACATCTCCATACGAATATGAACATGTTTTATTAGACATTGAAACATTGAACCAAAAGGCACTAGAAGGCGAATTTGAGGTATCAGCAGTATCAATCCATGCACTCCCGGATGTTCTTGATACATACGCCCTCATGAATTGTGGTGCATCCATGGGAGAAGGATACGGTCCTAGAATTGTTACTAAGGGCGTAAAATCAATAGATGAAGTAAAGAATGGAACTATAGCTATTCCTGGAATTAAAACATCTGCTCATTTAGCCCTTCGAATAATGTTGGGAGAAATGAAAACTACTGTAGTTCCATTCGACGAGATAATGGATGCAGTCAAGGCAGGTAAAGTAGACTCTGGATTAATTATTCATGAAGGACAATTAACTTGGGAAAGTGAAGGCCTTCATTTGGTTGCAGATTTAGGAGAAATGTGGGCAGAAAGAACTGGTGGCTTACCTCTTCCATTAGGTGGAAATGTTGTAAGAAGAGATTTGGGTAAAGAAGAATGCAAGTTGGTCACTGAACATGTGAAAATTTCAATTCAAAATGCCATATCTGACCCTCAAGAAGGACTAGCATTTGCAATCGAATGGGGCAGAGGAATTGATGAAGAAACCAATGAAGAATTTGTTCAGATGTACGTTAATGAAAGAACAATAGATTACGGTCCTGAAGGCCGCAAATCAGTACGCCTGTTCCTTAAAGAAGGACAACGAATTGGTATGATTCGAGAAGATTTGGACGTAGATGCACTAGAGTTTATCGGAGCGGAATAAAATGGAACGCCCTGAAATATCTGAATTTGATAGTGTTGATCCCGCTCCTCCCAGCGATGAAAAGAACATAGAATCGCTAAGGACATCTCTCTGTGACGAAGATGAAAGAATGTTTCTAAGAATGAGAGCATTGTTTAGTTTAAGGAACATAGGAGGTCAAAAATCAGTTGACGCATTGGCTGCGGCTTTTGAATCAGATTCTGCATTATTAAAACATGAAATTGCATATGTTATGGGTCAAATGCAAGATTCAGCAGCAGTTCCTCATTTGATTGATAGGTTAAGTGATCTAAAGGAAGATGTAATGGTAAGACATGAAGCGGCTGAAGCATTAGGTGCTATTGGAGATCATATTGCAATGTCAACATTAAGAGAATTCGTAAATGATGAATCAATCGTTGTTGCAGAATCATGCGAAGTTGCAATTGACCTGTTGGACTATGTTTCTTCTAAAAAGCTCAATTATTCTTGATTTGACCACAGTGGATAAATTCTCCATCACTTTAGGACCTTCATGAACAGGGGCATGTGCGTTGCAATCATCGCCCTAATCATGGCAGCACCTTTAGCATCTGCTGGACTACCTGAACCAGTCCCAATTTTGGACGAAGCATATACATTTGAACGAACTGATGGAGGAGTTGTCACCGCTGTAATTCAGATAGAGCATTCTCCAGATGGCACATTAATTGCCGCTGCAGATAGAAAACATCTCAATATTTGGAGAGCTTCTGATGGCGAAATCGTGGCTTCCAAACAAATTTACAATCATGATTATGCAAATTTAGGTCTAGAATGGACTACTGATTCACAACATTTGATAGTTTACCAAGATAGTGCATGGGCAAATACTCCTTCAATCACTGCAATCCCAATTTCAGACTGGGATAATAGAGAGAAACATGCAGAAATTGAAATGGGTGTCAGCGATGTCAAATCAATAAATGATTCATTGATTATTTTTGCAGATGTAAACAATATTATTAGTCTCTGGAGTATTAATGAAGAATCTCTAGACAGAGGTATTTCATATTCGTCAGATGGAGCCCCAGGTTGCATCGATATATCTCCCGACAAGTCAATGGCAATTGTAGGCGTAGAATTATCAGAGGGATATTCTGCCGTTCTACTTTCTCTAGACAACATGACTGAAATTACTCGATGGAATCAAACGAATCCAATTTCGGATTGTAATTTCCGTCCTAATGATAACGAAGTTACTTGGAATGATGATAGTTCAATTGTTATTCGCTCAACGACATCGCCTTTTGGTTTTGTAAATGTGTTAGAAACAGGAGGGGGTATAATCCAATATCACGAAATTCCTCTTCAAGATGAAATCTTAGTATTATCTACTCAAGGCTCTGCCAGAAGTTTGGAATCATGGAATTCAAATACTCTACAAATTAACTGGAGAACATCCATTGGATTCAAGACAAATCAATTCACATTAAATCCTGACTCTGAACAAATTAGTTTCAGTACCAATACCCCAATAATTCCTATCTTTAGAACTAGTGATTTCGTCACTGACCTAGGAACTGGACCAGATCTAGATAACGATGGAATAGCGGATATCAAAGACAGTGACGATGATGGAGATTCAATTCCAGATATTTTTGATAATATTTGTTCGGAAGGAACTGATTGTTCCAGAAATGCAAATAGAGATACTATTCGAAATATAGATATTCAAATTTCTTCAAACGGTAGTGTGAAAATTGAAGAGATAGTTACTATTCCTCTAGATCTATCAAGAAATATTCGAGAGATAAACTCTAAGCTGCTTGATGATGATTCATTGGCATCTCTTCTTGAAGCAGATGTCATGATTCGTCAATTGTGTGGGCCTGCGAATCTCGAAGAAATGGCTGAAGAATGGAAAGAAAATTTGAGAATTAACGGAAGCGTACCTTGGAATGCTGAAAGTACCTGTGATGAACATGCAGGTTTATCGAGTACTACAACAATAGAGAATGGAGCAGCGTGGAAATCGAATATCCAAATTTCTTGGACAACTACAATGAATGTGCCTGAGGATAGATTGGTACGACCATTGGATATTATTTTAGTCAATCCACCTTCAATGCGTGAAGGAAGTATAATGGAAAATATTCAACATAGTCCATCGATTGTGAATATCTACTTCAATGAAGTATACTTGAATACATCAAATATTTGGAATATGGAAGAATCTATTTCAATTGGACTCCCTGCTCCATTAATTTCTGACCCAACAGTATCAGATCAAGCTGTAGCAGTTGTTTCTAACCCACTAATTATTATCCCAACAATCTTAGTTTTATCTTCCATAGGTATTCTTATTGTACGACGTAGAATGATGTTTGAATATGAATTAGATGAGGAATGCGAGGTATGTGGTAAATTCAATCCACCTGGTGCTTTGAAATGCAGTGAATGTGGAGTTCTATTCGTATATGATCAAGTGATGGAAAAGTTGCATAAATGGATGATTGATAACGATTTGAGCGTCACAGAACTGTTTGATAGATTTGACGAAGATGGAAATGGAACTTTAGAAGAAGATGAATTGTTACGTGGACTAAGATCTCTGAAAATTGCAAATTTACCAGTCACTCAATTACAAGCACTGGTAGAAAGCTTAGATGAAGACGGAAACGGAGTTATCGATCTTGAGGAATTTGAGATTGCATTAGGTAGTGTTGATACGATGCTATTTGATGATGATGATTATGTAGATGAATTAGAAGAAAGATGGAGTGAAGATACAACTGAACAAATTGAATCAAAATCTTTTGGAAGACAGAATCCGTATGAAACCGATCAAAAAGTCGCACCAAGACCACCACCTGACCAGCGAAAGTCAAAGAAAGTGGATGATGAAGAAGTAGAAAAGAAACCAAGAAGAATGGTTAGAAGAAAATCTTCTAAATCTGAGACTAATAATAGAAGAAGAGTGACACGGTCATCTAAAAAATCTGAGGATCTAGTCAAAGAAGAAAATCTTGAACCTGTTCAAGAGGACGACTATGACGAAGCTCTTCGACGACTGACTGGTTCAGCGTTAGATGAAGATTCATGATTCTCATCATCCCACCATGGAACTAATCCTTCGTACCCACATACTTCTTCGGCAAAGAGAATCATACTTTCTCTATCTTTTTCTTTTAACCTGTTGCGGACTTCTGATTGGAAATAATGAGCAACCCTTTGGAAAGAGAATCTAGTTCTTTCTGAACTAGATTCAATCACCTTAGTTCTATGATTTTCATTATCTTCAAAACGATCCAAGTTTTCTTCTAATGCGTTTACAGCCAATTTGATTGCACTAGATTCTGAATCTTGTCTCGCACAAAAAACTCCGAAAACCATTGGTAAACCAGTTTGATCTAACCATTCTGCTCCTAAGTCCATACGAACTAAATTAGGATTGATGTCTGCCTCATCAATCGCTCTATCTCCTATAATTAAAGCACCATCACAACGATCTAGCATCGAATCAAGATCTGGCCCCATTTCAATTAATCTAGGTTTACAGCCACGCCTAGAAAGAAGCCATGGTAACAATGTTCGAGAAGTAGAAGAATCGGTAGGTACTGCTATATCTCGCATTTCTTCGATTGGCCTGTCACCAAAAAGAAGGACAGAACCGACCCCACCATCAGAAGCAATTCCTATTGAATCAATAGCCTGTAATGTGCCTATGTTTTTTACAAAGTCAGCAAGAGGAATAGGAGCAATCAAACATTCTCCTCTCATTAAATGACCAGTTAGCCATGAAGGAGGAGCAGGAAGAATTCGCCAATGTCCGCCTAAATCATGGAACAAAGGGTCACAATTTGCAAATGATACTCGACCGATAACATCTTTTCTCAATTTCTCACCTCAAACCATGTCTGCTACAGGTAATGAAACCCACTTATCATCATCAGAAGGAGGACGTCTTCTATGAATTTCAAAATAATCATATGTTGTTGATCTTCGAATTGGAATGCCTCCAGCATCTTCTATCAATCTGGACAATCTGTCTAAATCATCTTCAACTGAAGTTTGACTTCCTGCTTCATGCATTATTTCTTCATGCCCTACAGTTCCATCTACGTCATCAGCTCCAGCATTCAAAGCTAATGAAGAGAGATGATCTCCTATATTCATCCTGTATGCCTTAATATGAGGCACATTATCTAGCATTATTCTAGAGATAGAAATTGTACGTAATGTCTCATTACCTGTAGAGTGCTGAGCTTGTGGGAGACGAGTACGATCTGGGAGGAACGGATAAGGAACAAAACACTGAAACCCTGCAGTATCATCTTGTAATCTCCTAATTTTATCAAGATGGTGTATTCTTTGAGATGCTGTTTCAATCGTTCCAAATAACATTGTTGAATTTGTAGGAATTCCTAGCAAGTGTGCAGTTCTATGAATCTCCAAATATTCTTCACTAGATTCCTTTCCATTACAAATTACTTTTCTGACTTCATCATCTAGTATCTCTGCACCTCCACCAGGTAGAGAAGTCAATCCGGCATCGATTAATTTTGATAGAACCTCAGAAATTGATATTTCACTAATTTGTGAGAGATGCTTAATTTCAACTGCTGTTAAACATTTCATTGACAAATGAGGATATTTTTCTTTAGCTGCAGAAATAAGGTTAGCATAATAATTTACATCCCACTCGGGGTGTAGCCCCCCTACAGAATGAACTTCGTCTATCCTACTACTAAACGGACGTATTCTATCGAGATATTCCTCTACAGATAATGCATAAGCATCTGATGCTTTTGGACCCCTTCTAAAGGCACAAAAACGGCAGGCTAATACACAGATATTCGTTGTATTAACATGGAGATTAGAATTGAAATATATTTCATTATCGTATCTTGATTTCTTAATTGCATGTCCAAGTAACATCACATCAATCAAATCTGCATGAAGAAAAAGTGATTCTCCAGTTGAGATTGAAACACGACCTACAGAAATAATCTCATCTAAGGCTGTTTGAACCACTGGATCAGAAATTGAGCCTAATTCTTGGACTATGTAAGGGAGGCGACTAATCCAGTCGGGATACCCTACCGAGCCGATCATGTTGATTCGATCCATCACTAACTGATGAATCCTCGTTCACTTCTTTGGTTTAGGCCAAAGCATCTTTCTCATCTCTTCAGCAACAAATACTGAAGATGCAACAGCAACTACTACCAACCAATCTAATGGTTTTAGAGGAACTGTATGAATCATCTCTCCTATCCTAAATCCAGCAATTTCAGGAGCATGAACAAACAGCAATAACATGGATGTGGATATGATTATACTGATTGTAATCCAACTGTTGGATGTGATTCCTAAACGGAATGCAGAGACTTCAGAAGATCTGCAATTCATGACGTTCATTAGTTGGAAGAATATGAATGCAGCAAAGGCACTTGTCTGAGCGATAGCAAATTGAGATTCAGCATTCTGGAACCATGCATCTTCGTTACAAACCCCATTTACCATGTAATCATCACCACCCGCTGGACCTGTAGAACAAGGAACACTATCGATTATTGCTCCTCCTGCAAAGTAGAACACTGATGCTGTTCCAATAACCATAATCATGCCAAGGAACAATATCAATGCTGCATCATTAGATGTAGGTAGAGTCTCATCTAAAGGACGTGGTGGTTCTTTCATGACATCTTTAGCTTGCTGTTCCACACCCAATGCTACAGCAGGAGGACCATCCATTAGAATATTGATAACAAGTAATTGAGTCACTGTAAACGGGAAAGTCCAATCCATCAACATTGTAGTCACCAATAATAGCAATACTGCAGCAACATTAGTACTTATTTGATATCTAACGAAATTTCGAATGTTTTGGTATATTCGACGTCCCTCATCTACGGCCTTTACTATAGAAGAGAAATCATCATCTTGCAATACCATATCAGATGCATCTCTTGCTACATCGGTTCCTGCACGTCCCATTGATATACCTATATTGGACTTAGATAAGGCAGGAGCATCATTATCACCATCTCCGGTCATTGCAACAACATGTCCTAGATGCTGTAATCGGGATACTATGCGTAATTTTTGGTCAGGAGTAGTACGTGAAAAAATAGCTACACGCTCCAATATAGAATCCAATTGTTCATCATCCATATCTCTTAATTCAGTTCCATGAATAGATAGATCGTCAGGACCAAATATTCCAATTTCTTCACCTATTGATTCAGCAGTAGATTTGTGATCACCTGTAATCATTATAACTCGAATTCCTGCTTCATGACAGGTGGAAATCGCTTCTGGAACCTCGCTTCTTGGAGGATCAGAAATCCCCACAACCCCCAGTAAGACCAATCCAGATTCAACTGATTCAACATTTTCGATATCTTCAGATTCAGATATTACTCGTGTTGCTAACCCTAGAATACGTAATGAATTTCCAGCGTAATCTGCGTTAATTGATTGAGCCCTCTTAGAAAGGTCACGAGTCATAGGGACGACTTTTCCATCAACTATTGTGCGATCACATACTTGGAGTAAATCGCCTAGAGCACCTTTCACAAATAATCTCCTTTCACCCTCAAACTCGTGAATAGCACTCATTCTTTTTCTATTTCTATCAAAAGGATATTCTCTGAAACGAGGATTACGTTTACGATATTCGTCAACAGAAGAGTCTAATTTCCATCCTAATACAGCACAAGCAGTATCAGTAGGATCACCTACTCCTTTCCATTTCTTGCCTACAAAACGGACATTACTGTTTTGAGCAAGTAGTAGAGAACCAATTACCCATCTAAACGGCGAAGTTGCCTTTAATTCAGCTAATTCAGATTCTTTCAATTTCTCTCTATCTAATTTCAAACCGCCTTGATTAGGATCAAAACCTCTCCCTGTGACTTCATATGAGTTCCCATCATAATACAGACCTCTAACTGTCATTTCTCCAGTGGTCAATGTACCTGTTTTATCTGAGCAAATTACTGTAGTGCTTCCTAATGTCTCCACAGCTCTCATTCGACGAATAATTGCTCGGTGACGAGCCATATTCCTCATTCCAATTGAAAGAGTAATCACTAAGATAATCGGAAGGCCTTCAGGTACAATCGCAACGAAAATTGCAACTGCAAGTAAGAACTGTTCTGAAACGATGGCCCACAAAAGATCTCCTCGTAGACCTTGGAAATATGCCTCGGCTAAATTCAATGAAACAAGCAATAATGCAGCAAAAACAGCAACATATCCTAAAAATCGGCCTAATGATTCTAATTTAATTTCTAATGGAGTCTTAGGAGTCTCGACCTCTGCTAAATCAGATGCTAAACGGCCCAATTCTGTAGTCATTGCAGTTTGAACAACTATTCCGATTCCTCTGCCTGTAGATACTACAGTACCCATATGTGCCATGTTTTTCCTATCAGCAAGCATTAGATCTACATCAAGAGCTTCTGTTTTCTTAGTAACTGAGCTTGATTCTCCAGTAAGTGTTGACTCATTTACTGAGAAATTATTTACTTCTATTAAACGAACATCAGCAGGAATATTCATTCCTTCTTCTAAAAATACTATATCTCCAGGAACTAATTCTTCAGTAGTTACCCTGATATCTTTGCCATCTCGCATAACTATCGATGAACCAACTAACATTTCTTTCAATGAATCCATGGCTCGTTCAGCTTTTGCTTCCTGCATGAAACCAAAAACTCCATTGAGACTCAATGCAATGACAATAAAAATGGGTGTAGTTTTATCGTGAGGATCGAAAACAAAAGCTATTGCTGCTGCTGCTAATAGTAAGTAAACCATAGGATCTCGAAATTGATCCAATAATTTCCATAACCAATGAGGAGGTTCGACCTCATCTAACTTGTTTGGACCATACTCTCCAGCCCGTTTGAGGGCTTCTGATTCAGTTAGACCTTCCTCGGTTGTCCGTAGAACAGACAGGACTTGGTCTACTGATTTTGAATGCCAATCTTCATGTCTGACGACTGAAGAGTTGGATTCATCCGCACCATCCATTCTACTCCGTATACGGGAGGGGTATTTCATCCTCGCCCGGCATGTCATCAATCGCAGAAGTCATCTAGTGAACCCTAGTGGACAGTGCATGGAGGAGCGCGGGATCATTGAATTTGGCAATGATGGATCAACAGTTCACGAACTCACTCTTAGAGCATTAGTGATAGGAGTAGTATTGGGTGCATTACTTACAGCTGCCAATACATATCTGGGTCTACAATTGGGAATGACTGTCAGTGCTTCTATTCCTGCTGCAGTTCTGTCAATGATTATTCTTCGTTCTATGAGACTCAAAGATGTTTCAATTCTAGAAAATAATCTAGTTCAAACTATGGCAAGTGCTGGTGAATCATTAGCGGCAGGAGTGAT
>CEQY01396348.1_pt1 | contig 12860 bp, 12 predicted proteins | sample 361391 | NCBI WGS metagenome assembly CEQY01 (sample SAMEA2621075, study PRJEB7988) | marine metagenome | isolation source: saline water (ENVO:00002010), including | reverse complement strand
AGAACAGCCTGGACTTGTTGTTTTTGCAAATTTAAATTTTCAAAAGATTGATGATAGCTTTTTAACGTTTGTTCTCGATCACAAGTTTTTGCAAAAGAAAATGAGTATGAACTCAACAATAACAGGATAAAAATAAAGTATTTCACTATTATAATTTTTATCAAAAATTGTTACAAATAGCTAGAATTTGGGAGAGCGCCCTTCGCTGCGTCATGCATTTCAGGAGCATAAAGCTCCTGAAATCTAGGACACTAGGACGCGATCAGCATTGTTTTTAAGGAGTATTTGTTCAGCAGTTTTCATTTTTTCAATATCACATTGAACGGTCACAACTGCCGCTTCTCCTATAAGGTCTTCTTCCCCTAGTGGCACTACGCCCTCGCGTTTTACAAAATAGAGAGTGGCACCGGCTCCTAACCCACAAACACTCATCGCAAAAATCATTGCAAAAGAGAATCCTGCTAGACCTTCAGAAAATTGAGAAGATTGTTGTAAAAGAGTCCCAAATATAACACCGATAACCGCTCCTAATATGGCAAAAAAAAGGGATAATTTTGTTGCCGCTTGAGGGTCGATCCTATTCATGACCAGAGTTTTATGTTCATTACTAATATCATCAATTTTCGCTGCCTCTTTTCTTAGCTTTAATTTGTTTCGAAGCTTGTGACATGACATCACGGCTTCTTCCTTGTGCTTAAATAAAGCTCTTATTTGTGTTTTCATGTTTACTCCTTTTCTCTATTGATTCCATAACGACTCATTTTCTCTTTATCTACTTTATTGACATCTTATTGATGACAGACTTAACCGGGAGAACTTGAAGTAAGTATCGTTCAATAAGCTTTCTATCATCCCGCATGCCAACAACTCCGGAAACCTCAGCAAAATCGCCATACAACTTAATTGATATATGTTTAACACCATCAAACAAATTCTTAGCCTTCGCCTCTAGGTTTTTGGCCAACATTGAATTCTTGCTCACGACGGCTGTGGTAAGTTTTACATCGTTAATTACTTCTAGGACTCCGGGTAGCTTTTCTGCAAAATTGACTACACTATCAACAATATCTTTATCTTTTGCAGCTCCCATTATTTTTACCTTCTGATCTCTGACTATCGCTGAGAGAGTTCTTTTTTCTTCAGAGAGCATCGTTCCTATAAATAGGGTAATTCTCCTTTCTAATTCTCTATCTGACATAACTTCATCAGCTTGGATACGGAGGTCTTTAGTAATCAATTTTTTGACTCCTAAAACTTCACTCACTTGTTCTTCAATATATTTTCTTTCAAAGGCTGAGCTTGCTCTTCCTGAGAGAAAAACAAATCCATCTATAACTTTGACTTCAATATTTTTATACCCTCCAGAAACAGTTAGAATGGCTTTTACGATTTCTGAAAGTTGATCATCGCCTTTAGATTTACCATTAGCTTTAGGGTGAGGCTTTAAAGCTTCAACTATTAAACTTGGTAAGATTTCGGACTGATTAGGCCAGTCCACAACCCCATAAACACCTTTTTCGTACATTAATTGGTAAGTATTATCTTTTCGAGCTTTTCTCGCTAGAAAAAAAACGGGAGTCATCTTATAGTTTGCTAATACTGTCTCAGTATATATTTTGGATTTTCTCCCCAGTTTTTTTTCGTCAATGACGACAGCTATGGTTTGCTTACCTATAACTTTGGGAAGATGTTTTGGTTTAACAAAAACCAAATCTACATTAAAATTTTGCTCAAAAGTGTCCATTTGAGACCTTAATTTTTTATCCCCTACCACTACAATATTAGGGGTTGTGTAGGTATATAAGCCTAACATTTTTTTGTTTGGCTTAGCTTTTGTTTTTGTTTTTACTTTGTACGACAATGCCATACTTTCCTCCTTTGTTAGTTAATAATCTACTTATGCTATTGTGCTTTTCTTATATGTCCGTAATTCAAAACTCCTACAAAAAAACTTCCTCCAATCAAATTACCAATGATTGCCATGACCAAAAAACGAAATGCATCTCTATATTCAGCTGCTCCCGTGTGCAATAAGCCACTGAAAATTTCTGCCGACCCAGCAATTGAATGATGTAATCCTCCTAATCCAATCACGAAGGTCACTATGTAAATACAGATAATCTGACTACTCGCTGGAGGTGTGGCCATTACTAACCAGCCACCTTGAGCCATCAACCAGCCAGCTAAGATTGCACTCATAAAGACTTCACCAGAAGAGAAGCTTATTAAATGGTCAAATACCTCCATGAAACCTGAACTGGCAGCAATGACCGTTTCTGACTGATAGATTAAAACTGAACTGATAAATGTTCCTACTAAATTACCGGCTAAAACAAGGATCCAAAGCATAATTAAGCTTTTAATCTTTGATCTCTTATCTAAAACCGGATAAACAGCCGTTGCTGTTTGCTCGGTGAAAAGCTGTGTTCCACTCATAATACAAATAATGAATCCAAGCGGATATACTAAAGCCACTGCAACTCTTTTCAGTGGAAATCCTAAGCCATCAGGTATAATGCTATGAACTAGTGCCACACACATTCCAGCAAAACCTAATATTAGCCCTGCCGCCAAAGCAGAAAGAAACAGAGAAGCGCTAGATCTTTGATGTTGCTCAACCCCCTCTTCAATGGCTTTTTCTAAAATATCATCTGGATGCCTGACTGCCTCATCATTTCTTTTCACAATGACAGAAACATATTCTTGATCTTCCTGTAGCCGCTCAATGGATCTAGAGGTGGTAATTTCCTCTTCAGGAGTGTTCATATTTAACACTTTGTCTTCTGAATCCATATTAACCACCTCCTATCTTAATGGTGTTATTAGGATAGCAGTTTTAGTAATTCCAATGGTTTTTTAGTGGATTAGAAAATGTGAAGAATTCTACACAAAATAAACTCTTACTAGAAAAAGACGATTACCAGGACAAAGCTAAGGCGTACAAGCATAGGAAATATTCGTAGCACAATGTATACCTCCATTCAACTCATGAACAAACTTAGAATTAGTATACTCAATTTTGTGAGGTAGATTTTTTAATTTCATTTCTATGTCAGATTGAAAAGGTTCAAACTCCTGCTGAGGCAGAACAAGATAGGGATAGAAAAATATATTATTAACTGCATTTGGATTGAGAGGGACAGCACGATCTTCATAGAGACCATACTCTTGCGCCTTTTCTAAAGGAATGAAAAGCTGAGGAAAATGAATTTCCTTTAATCTGCATCCATGTTCAGCTTGAATCAAGTTTTGGACTTTATCTAAACTTTTTTGAATAATTCGCTCGTACCAAAGATTGACCTTGGTGAATTCTATGCAGTCAGGATCTTTTTGGTTATTAAAAAGTAAACACTTATCTCTAGAAGGCCATACCAAATTATCAACATAAAATGGTTTAAATTCAGAGCTAAAGGATGTTAGATCCTTCGTTTTATTTTGAACAATATCCAGTGCTACCTTGGGAGAAGCAACTAGTAGAGCTTGGTCACAGTCTGATGCATTTTTTTCAAGCGGAAGCGTTGTAATTATTTCGTCAACGTGTCCTGTCTCTAACCATTCAACATTTACCTCGACTATTTTTTGCACTGAAGATTTTTCAATCAATTCATAAGTCTGATTGGTCATATTGTTTCCTAACATAACGACTTTTGAAGTCAAAGCATCAATATTTCCACCGTAATCTCCATTTCCTGGCAGAGGAGCATTAGTGGGATAGAGTGGTTGATCTATCATGTTTTTCTGACAGCTTAACCCCACTGAAATTGGAATATAGTCTCCTTCCCTTCCAAAGTACGGTAAATTAATAATCTCACTTTTGCCTGACTTAGTATCCAAAAGAACTTCCATATAATCTTGTGCCCAAACTGTCTCATTTGAAGATGTCGGAATAAGGTTTATCAATTGATAGGTATCATTAAAATATTTTTTCAGCTGATCATAAGCTTCAATATCCTCTAGCCTAGGAACAAGTATATTAAGCATCGGCTTAGTTTCTAACTGACTTACAAGGGAGATCAATTGATCTAGAAAATCGAGATGGTATTTATCGTTAGAAAATCCTACATATATAGAGCGAGCAGGATAATTTCTGGGTAAGATAATTTTTCCTTTAACATCGGGACATTTTCTCAGCTCAGTTGGATTTTCACAAAGTTTATGCGCAGTCTCAAATGTCTTCTCTGCCTTAAAACAACTGACAAAAACCACAAAGACCAAGCAGATTGCTAGGTTTTTAACCATTTTTTTCATAGCACTTCCTTCTCCTTCTAAAATATCCGTATTCTTTCTTCAAGCAAAGCGAAATTTTGATAAGATATGGGCATGCAGGTACTCGTTTTGGGAAACAGACAGGGATTGAATAAAGCACTTGAAAAACTCGATGTGCCCTACACGCTCTTAGTGAACCAGCCTATAAAGTTCCCCCCAAAAAGAGCTCAAATCATTCAGGTTAAGAAATTCCCCCTAAGAAAATCAGAGCTTGAAAGTGTCGCAAAAGACCTAAACATAAAACCAACTCACGTCATTGCTACTATAGAATCTGCTGTCTTATCAGCTAGCTTTCTTAGAAGACATTTAGCCTGTCGATTATCTGTTCATAGTGTCATTAAAAAATGCGCTTTGAAATCTGAAATGAAATCATATCTTCGAAAGTTTGAGATACCAATGACTCCCTTTATTCTTTCTGAGGATTTTAAAAACAATCAAGAATTAATCAACCAATTAGCTAGCGAAATAGGATACCCCATGGTTGCTAAAGAGATAGACAACTCAGGTGGTAGAGGAATTCAAATCATTCAGTCAAAAAAAGATCTAGAAAGAATAAATAATCGCAATCTTATTTTTGAAAAATTCATTGAGGGCTCTGAGGGAAGCATTGAATCTTTTATCCAAGATGGGAAGATACTCTTTACAAATATTACAGAATATTTCGATAAAAAATACTCCAATATACTTCCAGCGAATTTTGATAAAGAAACCACTCAGAAAATCTTAGAACTCAACGAAAAAGTTATTAAAAGTTTAAAAATATCATGGGGAATGACTCATATGGAGTTTTATCAATCGAAATCAGGACTGCTTTTTGGAGAAATTGCCCTTAGACCTCCAGGTGGATATATCATGAGGCTTTTAAAAGATGCTTATGATTTTGACCCTTGGCTTGCATTTGCGAGCATAGAGCTTGGACTTGCATTCGACTTCCCCATAAAATCAGAGGCATATGCTGGATGTCTTATCTATCACCCTGGAGAAGGTGAAGTCACACGAATAGATGATGTTTCGGCTTTGTCGCATATTCAAAGTAAATTCAAGGTAGTTGTAGGTCAAAAAATAAAATCTCGTGAAGGAGTGGGCGAAGATGTCGGATACAGTATTTTTTCGCATTCGAATCAAAAACAGATTAAAAACGACATCCAAAATATTAAAAATAAAAGCCCTATAAAAGTTAGAAACTAAGGTGCTTTAACAATTAAGATATTAGCATTTGTATTTTTAACCATATATTCACAGTAGCTCCCCAAATAAAGCCTTTGCAGGGCTTTTTTTCCTGATGAGGCCATGACAACCAAGTCTGGTTTTTCTTCTTCTACTATATCGAGAAGTTTCTCCTTCGCTTTCGAGTCCGTTGCTATCAGCCGCAATTTATGTCGAATTTCAGTGGTGGCCAGTTGATCAATTTTTTTTGTCAAAAGGGTTGCTTGTGTCCTTTGCCAATCATCGGAAGCCAAATCTACTAAACTCGAAGCATCTATTGAGTCTTGATTCGAGTTGATATGGATAAAATGAATTTGACTGTTCAACTTAACTGCCATTTCTTGTGCCATATTGAGTGAATTTTCGGAAAGCCCTTGCAGAGCTATTGGAACCATCATATTTTTGATTTTTTTAAATTCTTTTCCAGAGTGGACTAAGATAGGCAAAGGGGATTTTCGAATCAACTCATCTAAAAAAGAGCCCAAAAAATAATCTCGAATATTTTCTTCTTCCCTTGGTATGACAATAAGTTTAGGCCTTAGTTTTGAGAAGGCACTTAATGAGTCTTCAAAGGATTCTGTCGAAATCGATTTAGTTTGAACAAAAAGTCCTTTTTCGCTTAAAAAGCTTTTTACCTTTTCTAACTCTTTCTCATTAGCCTGATTAACGAAATCAGATAGCTCCTTTCTCTTAGACTCAAATTCAGGATAAAGACTTGCCAAGTATCCCATATCTTGGTCCTTTTCTAGATGCACTAAGACTGCGTTTGCCCCCATAGCTTCTGCCAGATAAGCACCGAACAAAGCCGTCCTATTTCGTGAATCAGATGGATTAGTTAAAATTAAGATATTCTCTCTCGACATAGAAACTCCTATATCTTTCGATTTTCCCAGATATCCTTCAATGGGTTGAGGCATAACGCGTTAGTTACAACTTCGGAAATTCCGAAATGCCCTAATTCCTCCTACTCCCGAGTCCAGATAAATGGGAACCTAAGGTTTAAAAGGAGTCTTTTATGTACATTAAACAAGGTCAAGTATTTAACACACCAGAAAAAACTGAAGAAAACGAGCACTATCTACAAACCGAGGAAGGCAAAGTCTATAAAGTTTCAGAGACTGTTATTTTTGTTTGGGATAGACTTAATGGTCAGACCGAACTTAATGACATTAACCGAGAAATACAGAGAATTACAGAGGTTGAAGAGGACAAGCTTAAAGACTTTTCTCAAACTATTGTAAAGCAACTAGAAGAAGTTGATCTAGTGGCCCAGGTTTAAACTCACTGGTTCAAATAATCCCTAGCGGGATACACCTGCTTTCGATCTCCTCTAGCCTTTCTCAGACTGGGGAGATCGAGATAAAATATCTTTAATTGCTCATCTAAATCCCCCTCTTGGGGCTCTTCAAAATACTTATTATGAGGAGTGAATAAAAAGCTTTTTCCTTGATAAGTATGCCATTTTGCTCCTACCTCACTTGAAGCTCCCGTCATTAAGACATAACTCATATGCTCAATCGCCCGAGCTTGAGAGGTTCTTTTCACTCTAGAGAGACCATTGAGATCATCGGTCATCGAAGGAACGAATATAACCTCAGGTTTCATTTTAGAAAGTCTGACACTTATGTCAGGAAACTCAGCATCGTGACAAGTCAAAACGACAAAAGAAAGCTCTTCAGTCTTAAAAATCTCTATTTTCTTATTACCTTTCACTCCTTGTCTTACTTCCCAAGGAGTAGGATAGATTTTATCTTGAAAAGCTATCTCTCCGTTAGCTTTGACAATATAGGCTCGGTTTTTGAACTTAGACTTACCTGACAAAATATAATGATTGGCCCCGATGATCATGATTTGATATTTTTTAGCGATTTCAATGAGTGCAGATTCATAATCCTTCTGAGTTCTTGCCATACTCATCAGCTCGTTTTTGACTTCCTCATCAGCTGGATTAACAGGTAATAAATCGAGTGTGGGAAGTTCTGGAAAAAGAACGACTTTAGCACCTTTTTTGTGAGCTTTGGAGGCAAACTTTCCCATTCTCTTGGTCAAAGAGTCTATAGTTGCCGCTCCAGAAATTTTAAGATTCACCACGGCTATGGGAATTCCCACACGAATGGCCTTATCTTTTGAGGCACAAGAGAGAATTATAAATACTATCAGGGCGTGAAAAATAAATTTGAGCATGCGACTATTATAACCCTAAAATATGTGCAAACATAAGGGGTGCAACAATTGTGGCATCCGACTCAATAATATACTTTGGAGTCTCTCCACCAAGTTTTCCCCAAGTGATTTTTTCATTTGGAACGGCACCTGAATAAGACCCATAACTAGTTGTCGAGTCTGAGATCTGACAAAAATAACCCCATAATGGCACTTCATCCTCTAAGTCCTGATTCAACATTGGAACTACGCAAATAGGAAAGTCTCCTGCAATCCCTCCCCCAATTTGAAAAAAGCCTACCCCCAGATCATTAGTATTTTCTTTATACCAATTCGCAAGCCAAACCATATACTCGATTCCCGACTTCATTGTTGAAGGTTGCAGCTCTCCTTGTAAGCAATAACTCGCAAAAATATTTCCAATAGTAGAGTCCTCCCAACCAGGTACCACGATGGGAATATTCTTTTGGGCAGCTGCAAGCATCCAACTATTTTTAGGATCAATTTCGTAATATTGCTCGAGCTCACCGGACAAGAGGATCTGGTACATAAACTCATGTGGGAAAAACCTCTCCCCTTTTTTTTCACATTCTTTCCAATGCTTAATAAGGTGACCTTGTAACCTCCTAAAAGCTTCTGTTTCAGGGATACAAGTATCAGTCACTCTATTCAGTCCTCTCTCAACCAGTTTTACTTCGTCCTCAGCTGAGAGATTTCTATAATTTGGAATCCTCTCATAATGGTTATGGGCCACCAAGTTCATAATATCTTCTTCAAGATTTGCTCCGGTGCAAGAAATGATTTGCACCTTATTTTGACGAATCATTTCAGCAAGGGAAATTCCCAGTTCTGCGGTGGACATGGCACCAGCTAACGTCACCATCATCTTTCCACCCGAATCCAAGTGTCTTCGATAACCTTTGGCTGCATCAATAATCGTGGCGCTATTGAAGTGGAGAAAATTGTCTTCCATAAATTCAGTCACAGAGGTGTATTTTTTCATCGTACTCTCTTAATTTTCTTTTGTTTAAACTAGGATCGTAATATCATTTTAAAAGAATGAAATGTAAAGCCTATCTTGTCGCAGACTCTATTGATATAAGTGCTCTTCCCAATGAAATGAAGGTCAAGGAAACCTGTTTTTTTCAAGTGGACGGTAATAGATATGTGGTCTTTCCTTATGGAGTTATTGTTTGTTGGGGAGACGGACACCTGGCACCTGCCCTCGTATTGATTCAACCTCACCTGAGAGAACCTTATGGAGAGAAACTTATTCAAACCGATGAGTTTATAGTTGAAAAGCAAGAGAACGGACAGACCAAGCTTATTATGGAAGATACAATATTTTTGCCTAGCTTTGAAGACGTTGTCTATACGGCTTTTTCTCATCCCATCGCTCAATCATTAAGGCTTATAAAATTTGAGGATGAAATTCTTGCTAGTGTTTCTCATTTTATTCATATTCCTGCCAGTCTTGCCAAGCATGGAAAGATTAAGGAATCTAAAAAACAGATTTCAAAAATGCAAGGTCACCTTTATTCATTGAAAAGTTTAATTCGCCTAGAGCATTCCGTTTTAGATAAGCCAGAATTTTTTTGGGAATATCCTGAGTTTGATGACTATTATAACCGCATGGCCATCTACCTAGAAATGAATTCTAGGCTAACCATCATGGATAAAAAATTTGAAACCATAGATGAGATTTTAAGTATTCTTTCCAATGAGTTAAACCACCGCCACTCGAGCAAACTTGAATGGATCATCATCCTGCTTATTCTTATTGAGATCATCATCTTCTTTGTGCAAGATGTATTAAAGCTTATTTAACCTCTATATTTGTTCATCAATCAATTGCTGTACAATCGTTCCAATCCCATAGGGGACAGAGTAATTTCTTCGAGTCGTACGGTTATAGTCATGATCAAATCCAAGCTTGTGAGTCCATTCATGTATAATATTTGCCGCGACTCGCCCTAATGAATTACTTCTAAAAAACTTATCGTTTACCCAAATTCTTTCTGAGTTTGGATAAGTATATCCAACAGTAGAATTATTGGAATAGTACAGCGTGATATCAATATCCATCTCAGAGTCTATCGCTGGGTTTAAGGTTTCAGATCCTTGCATAAGTTTTTGATAAATCTCTAAGTTTGTTAACCCTTCATTATCTACAAAACTTAGCACTCCTTTATAGGTATGATTGAGAACCCGCTGCTTAAAAACATCCGAGTTAACAATTTCAACCAGCTTGTCGATGGCCTCATCCATTTTTTGAGCTTGTGTATGAGAGAAATCTCTCAAAACATAATTCACGGTAAAAAAAGTTTCACCGACTTCATCATCAGAATCGTCCTCACCTACATCTTCATCTTCTTCGTCATCTGGAGATTCAATTGGTATATCTGCAACTTCATCATCTGAATCATCCTCACCAATTTCTATACTTGAGTCAGTACAATTAGATTGTCCTTCAATATCATCAATAGTCTCGGTGGATTTAAGTTGAATTAGATGCTGCTCTTCTTGAGATTCGCAGAGCGCATCACTTACTGCCCCTTCTTCACATGCAGTTAAAATAAACAGGACTAATAGAACGGTCATCTTTTGCATAAAAACCTACCTTCCATGGTGTGTTAGTTTTGCGAGTCTAAATATTATAGAACAGCCAAGAACGCCTCTAGAAGGGCAGGAAAAAATTTCGCATCACACAATCAACATCTAGAAAATACAAGGGTTTACCAAAAGTCTATGAACGCTTCATTAAGATAAAAGAAAGGGCTAATAGAACAGCTGTTTTAATATTCTTTTTCATGCCTTGAACGCACATCTGGCAAAGCCTTTCGACAGCAATAGGGCCAAATCCATAACAAAACATATTTAAGCATTCCCGAGCATCAGATATTGATATCTTTTCCAGATACAGTTAAATTGTACCAATCAAAACAAGAAAGGATTTCAATGTACTCAATCAATCCAAATACAGAACAAATCATATCTGAATTTTCATTTCTTGAAGACGACAAGCTTGTCGGAAAAATTGAAATGTCTAACTTAGCTTTTAAGTCGTGGAAAATGATCTCTGTCAAAGAACGGATATCTTTATTTCAAAACTTAAAGGAACTTCTTTTTGAGCGTAAATCAAAATTCTCAAAACTCATGGCAGACGAGATGGGTAAAATACTACCAGAGGGAGAAGCTGAAATCGAAAAATGTGCTCTGCTTTGTGATTATTATGCGGAAGTGGCAACTAATGAATTAGCTCCGAAAATAATAGAATCTTCTCATAAAAAAAGTGAAGTGCATTATTGTCCACAGGGAATCATCTTCGCTATTATGCCTTGGAATTATCCTTTTTGGCAGGTTCTGCGTTTTGCCATCCCAACTTTGATTAGTGGCAATGTTGCTCTTTTAAAACACGCAGAAAATGTGGGAGGGTGTGCACTTGAAATAGAAAAACTTTTCGAAGATGCAGGTTTTCCCAATGGCGTTTTTCAAAACCTATTTATTTCCCATAGCCAAGCCGAATCACTTATTGAGAATCCATTAATCCGAGGTGTGACATTAACTGGTAGTACCGGAGCAGGAAGAAAAATCGCTTCAATTGCTGGAGCAAATATTAAAAAATCTGTCCTCGAACTAGGGGGTGCCGATGCTTATATCATTATGGAAGATGCAGATCTTGAAATGACTCTACAGAAAATCACTCAAAGTAGGCTTCTCAATTGTGGCCAAAGTTGTATTGCTGCGAAAAGATTTATTGTAGACAAAAAAATTCATGATGAGTTTGTTCAAGGTTTAAAAGAATTTATGGGAGCTTATGCTTTTGGAGATCCTACAGACGCAAATTCTCAGATCGGGCCTATGGCAAGAAAGGATTTAAGGAATGCACTTCACCAGCAAGTCGTGAAAACAATTGAGGCAGGTGCAAAGCTTGAACTAGGGGGAGAAATCCCCTCCAGAAAAGGATTCTATTATCCACCCACTATTATAACTGAAGTTAAAAAAGGAATGCCTGCTTATCATGAAGAACTTTTCGGTCCTGTTGCAACAGTCATAAAATTTGAAAATCTGGATGAAGCGATAGAGATAGCCAATTCCACTAACTTTGGTTTAGGCGGAGCCATTTTTTCTAAAGATGAAGAAAAAGCCTTTGATCTTGCTGTAAATAAAATTGACTCAGGTTCATGTTTTATCAATGATTTTGTTAAATCAGACCCGAGACTTCCTTTTGGAGGTGTCAAAAGCAGTGGCTATGGACGCGAACTCTCCTCTGAAGGCCTAAAGGAGTTTGTAAACATTAAAACTATTTGCCTAAACTAGCTCTTCAAGAAATTTTTCTACCAAATCTTGATCTGAAAGATAGAATTTTGCATAACTAGATTCAGAATGACCTATTTTTATGGTCTCCCCTCTTCTTTCAAGAGCTTTAAACATATCTTCATCGGTTCGATCGTCTCCCATTGCGATAATTTTCGCTTGAGAATCAACATATCTTTCTAAAAACCAATCAGTGAAATAACCTTTATTAGCCTCAAGAGATTTCACTTCAACAATTTTCTTTCCTCTTGAAACTGTTACGGGCTCATGGGCCAAAGTAATTCCAAGGTCTAATAAAAGTTTTCTCGCTTGGAATTCAGCGAAGTCATTTGGAGACTGACGATAATGCCAACACAAAGCGAATTCTTTTTCTTCGACAAAACTATTGGGTGTGCGTCTTTCATATTGCTCGAAGATTCTCTTGGCGTCTTTAAGCCAAGGTTTATTTTTTGAAGCAGCCAGTTGCCTCCACTTATTATTTTTATAATCATAAAAGGACGCACCATGCTCACAGGCTATATATACTTTTAAACCCTTTAGTTGCTTAACAATAAAATTTTTATCTCTTCCGGTTACGATAACCACTTCCGTCTCATTTTCCTCTGAAAGACTCTTTAAAAGTCTTCGTATTTTAATCGAAAGTTTGACTTGATCGGGTTTCTCTTGAATTGGACTCAGTGTACCGTCAAAATCTAGCAGCAGAACCTTTGAGCCATTTTTATTTTTCTTGATGATTTTTTTTCTTTCCTCTGCTTTATCAAGACATAAAGCAGATGAGACCCTTTGATTCACATCTCGTTCTAGATGAGTAATAAAAGCTCTTGCCCAATCAGTTGCCGTATACCCTTTCAAGTAGTCCAACATGACCTGATGATTTTTTTTTCTTTCAGAGAGTGATTGATTTAAGG
>CEQY01396349.1_pt1 | contig 12868 bp, 13 predicted proteins | sample 361391 | NCBI WGS metagenome assembly CEQY01 (sample SAMEA2621075, study PRJEB7988) | marine metagenome | isolation source: saline water (ENVO:00002010), including | reverse complement strand
TCAGGCACCGTAGGAGCAGGCTCAGGCACCGTAGGAGCAGGCTCAGGTACCGTAGAAGCAGGCTCAGGCGTAGCAGGCTCAGGCGTAGCAGGCTCAGGCGTAGCAGGCTCAGGCACCGTAGGAGCAGGCTCAGGCGTAGCAGGCTCAGGTGCAACATGAGCAGGCGATGATTCAGCAGTAATTTCTATATTGTTCAATCTATCAATAATGGTAGAATCACTTGCCATTTCATGAATTTTAATGATGTCTTCTTTAAAAGAATCACATGATTTATATGATTCTACCAATATAGTGGACACTGTAATATAAATATCATACTGAGTAACAAAATTTGCTAAATTCTGTTCATCATTATTGCTAGAATCAAATATAAAAATTTTCGGAAATTCAAATGCCTCTGTCGAAGAATGTTGCTTTAAATGTTCTTCATATGCTGTTTGTTCCTTAACAAGTACTTTATTAAATAAGCTTAAGAAAAATAGTAAATTTTTATTCGTTACATTTTTCATTAAACCAGAAATTTCATTATGCATTTGACTAGTTTTTTGAATAGATAGCTTAAGATATTCAACTTCACTAAATACATTTAATAACTGTTTTAAATCATCATTACTATAATCACACATATAGCATATTATAATAAATATTAAAAACATATATAACGAATTTAAAAGTGACTAATACTATATTCACCTTCCATATCGATAGCATATGAACCAATAATACGAGGATTTTGTATATTTTTCATAATATCATGACTACTATATACATTTTTGGATGCATCAATATAATAAACAATTCCACAAATATCCTGTGTCCAAACATCAATTTTTTTATTTTGATTTGCAGCTGGTGTTGTATCATTAATTAATCCATGTGGTATACCTTTCAAATGTGTTCCACATACATTTTGACCACATTTTTTCTTTCTAGTACATCTTTCACCGGAGGCTTTGTGTGCATGACAACGTTCATCATCAGGTATAACATTACGAAGACGTTTTTTCTTTTCACTAATAACAATGTCAGGATATTCTTCAATTAACTTCTTAACCTCTTCTGTCAAGGTAGACTTTTCAATAATCGTATTCTTAAAATTATTAATATAATTAATTACAGTTTCGCGAATTGCTGCATCATCCATACTTTCAATATAATATATTCTTTTAAACTTATATCAATTTTATGAAATAATACTATTTAATTGCTCAACAATATACCCCTTTTTTTTAGGGAGTACGATTACGAAAAAACCTATTATATTCAAATACATTAAGAATGGTCTATAATGTTGCTCCTCTACACCAAAAAAATTCATAGCAGTATATGCCGAAAAATTTACTGCAAATAACGAAAAAATAGTAAACAACAATATATTTAATTGTCGTGATTGCATTTGCAATATTATGAGATTATTTAATTTGAACAGAGTTGTATTTATCAGTTTTTTTCTTAGGTAAAGACTGCATATTTAACTCAACATACTTATCGATAAACACAGGATATTTATGAGCAATCATATTGATTGGCATATTATCATTCATACCACTATAAATTGTATCATATAATTCACTCCATTTTGCTCCTCTATCACTAATATGTTGATTTTTAATTGCATATTCATTTGATTGTTCAATTAATAACCGTGTCGTTTCAGAATCATCTTTAGTCGGCAATATTTTTGATTCTGCATGTTCTATAAATAGAATGCATCTATAAATAGCACCTTGTATATATTTACCATCTTTTCCTGTAGTAATTGCATTACCATTTACCACCAATGGTTCATTACTTGGTAACCACCCTGCATTAATTATTGCATCTTTAAAAGTAGATATATAATAATATGAACCAAATATCCCTAAAAATGATTGCTTCGGTATTCCAAATTGCAATAAATATGTTTTTTTCATAGATGTATCACCATAATAGTATGTTTTAGGTGCTAATATTTGTTTCCCCTCTAATGTTTTCAAATATAAACAATGTTGATTTTTAATAAAAAAACCATAGACTGCATCATCTATTGGAATATTAAAATAATGACGCTGATTAACAATCTCATCTGATATTACTATCGCACTAGTATCAGATGCTTTATATAATGCAGTTTGATTTTTCCCATCAAATTTAATAAAACAATATATTGCGTCTTTATGAATAATGTAGCCTAATATATCATTTCTATTATACCGTGGCATAGATTGCATAATAAAAGTTTTAATATCAATATTTTTTGTGATTTTTGCATCAAATGATTCAAATGTTAATTTTTTTTGCTTGTTTTTAAATAACTTAAATTCTAAATATGCATTATTATACTCTGTATTTATTTTACAATAACAGATATTGACTTTACATACATTTACACAGTGTTCTAATTTAAGTGGTACATTTAGTAATTGTTGTTTATATATATCATAAGACATTTATGATATATTAATATCTTTTTATTTTCTTTTAATTGTTTCTGTTATTTTTTCTGTACGTGAATCCAATATATGGTCTACTATTTCATTTGCTGTTTCAGGCTTATCACTAAAATATTTATTTAATGCTTCAAGTAATACCTTTTTACTTACAGCCTGTTTAGTTTTACTTTTCGAATAAACTAATTTACCGTCATTAATATCAAAACAATCTATTTCATTATCTTTCATTACAGTTACCAATTGATTAGTTAATAACTTTTTTCTTTCTCTCACTTCCTTAATAGCTTTTTGCATATTTTTTATAGAATTATCACTATCCATCCATTCAGTTACTAAATGTACTAATTGTTCTTTTGTTGACATAATTAGTTATATAAATAATGTTTAAATTTATTTATTATGTCTATTACAAAATCCATTTTGTTTAATAGGGCATTTACATATTTTTCCTTTGTTTGGTCCTGATTTTATGATTGCAGGACACAAATTTAACGCTTCATTTTGTAGTCCTGGTTCGTTTTGAATAACTACATTATTGACTACACTATATTTCATATGTAAATTACATTTTTCACCAACACACGATTTATTGCATGTCTTTCCTTTATATTTCCCACATTTAAATACATAATCACACTTGTTAGGACACATTGTATAGATAAATGGACTATTTACACCATGCATTTTTGGACAATTAATAATAGATGGAACCCAAGGCAATAACTGGGATTGTATTTTTCTACATAATGGACATTTAATCTGTTTAACCGATAATCTTACACGACAAGGAATACTATATTTTTGCGACTTTACTTCATTATATAAGGGTTCGTAATTAAATTTATGTCCACATAATAATGTTACATGATGTTCACCCAATTCTTCTCCCGTAATATTACATACATCATCAGGAGTATCTTCTACAGTAGACTCTTTTGTTAATTCAGCAAAAAAATCAATTCCTCCTTCAAATTTATATTGCATTTACAATTATAATATTATATATTTAAATATATTTATGAATATATAATGAAAATCACCGAATGGGGACCAGAAACTTGGATGCTATTACATACTATTGCCGAAAAAATATATGACGATAAATTCATTTCAAGTAAAAATGAAATCTTCCAAATTATATCATTGATTGCATCGTCTGTTCCATGCCCTTTCTGTCGGGAACATGCTACTCAATATTTAAAACAACATAAAATACATTTGTGCAATAATAAACATGATTTAAAAATGTATCTTTTAAATTTTCATAATAATGTCAATGTAAAACTTAAAAAACCTGTATTTTCATATGCAAGTTTATCTAAATATTCACAAGTAAACTTCAGCCAATTAGTCAAAAGATATTCATTCAATAATTCAAAAAATCGTTCAACAGACCTTTCATTTTCATTTCACCGTAATAATAATATTAAATTAATAGTCAAACTATTTATTAAGAATACTTTAGCATTTGCACCATAACTTTATTCAACCGCTAGTGATAATTTTTTACAGGTATATTTTTGATTTCGAATTTTACATTTACCTGATTTTTTACTGGTCTCAGTTCCATATAACATTAATTTAAATGAATCATCTTCACTTAGTATTATTACCATAAATCCTCCGATTAATGCACCTACTAAAGTTCCTAACACAATACTTGTACCGTCTTCACAACCATGTGATATTTGAGCATATCCATTTATCGTTAATAATGAACTGAATACTGCTAATAATGAATAATTCATCTTATTCGCAAAAAGCATTGGAACCATTAAGTAAAACAAACTAAACCCTATTATACTACTTGTAACCGATAATGCCGAGTTTGAACTAATTAGGGAAGTTATTGCCGTTAATGGACCATAATTACATATTGTTTTTGTATTTGTTATTTCTTCTTCAGTTGCAGTTGATAATCCTCCTCCAATATATGTTGTAATCATTACATTTAGTACTAAACATGCCAAATACAAAAATGCTTTAATATCTTGGTTTATCATAGAACCCATCACCAAATATGTTGGAACTAAGTACGGCGACATTAATGATATTATGTTAAACGTTTCTCCTATAACACCCATATATATATATTATTAATATTCTTTATGAATCAAAATTGACTGTGGGCCAACAAATCCTCCTTTAATTTCTGGCCAGTCTGTTTTGAATTTGTCCACAATTACATCCCATGAAATTGAACGTTTTGTCTTATCCCCAGCGGCTTTACCATCAAATTCGGTACTTCTTACTACTGTATCATATTTAGTGTCATCTTTTACAAATTTACCTTTTCCTTTTACATTTCCGTATTTATCTATTATAATTACTTTGCCTTTACGATTTTCTTTCTCATAGAAATATACCATCGTTTCACCCGTCATTATGATTTTTTCATAATTACCATAATTCTTTAAAGTTGAAATATTATATGTATCTAAATCGCCTGGTTTTAAAGAATCTATATAATTTGAATTTTCATCTTCATTTAATTTTAAAAAATAAACTTTATTATCATCTGCCGAAATTTTATCACACTGAAATATTTTTTTTAATGGTGTTACACATGTTTCAGACACCTGTAGAAATGAACTTGTTTTTAAACTATTCTTTAGTCCAGCTCCAAGAAAAAATACCATAATCAATATCCCAGAAAGTAAACCTATTGCACCACCGCCTACAAAATAATCAAACTCACTGCGATAATTACAATTATATAATCTTTCAGCAAAAATATTCAATACAAACATTATACTAAAAAATGTTAATAACCAAGGCTTATTTGATGCAAGATAATATCCAAAACCAAATGGATTCTTCATCTCTCTTATATTATTTGCGATATCTCCCATGAGAAAGAAAAATAATGTAAACACAATAATTGCTGCATTTGGCGATGCATTATTATAAAATTTATTAATAAATGGTAGTCCAATATAACAAAAACCACTCCTATCCCAACTTCCCCTGGTATAATTTTTAATTCGTTCCTTACTATTATTAGATATTGAACTTACTGCATATACATTTAATAATGTTAATGTAATACCAAAAATATATATCATACCGCATATATCTTGCATTATAAAACTTGATGTAATTATATATACAATTATAATTATTGGAAACATCATAATATAACCATTTAAATCTACATTTCCTTCTATTAGTTTTTCAAGTTCCATAATATATATATATAGATATAGTTATTCAAATACAATTTTTATTACTTCTTCTATTCTCGAAACCATTGTAAATGTATATTTGTCAAAATCAATAAAGGCTGTTTGCTTTGTTTTACATTTTTCAAAATCATCCTTATTTTCTAGTGGAAAAATAAAATGTTTTACTCCTGCTTGTATACCACCTAAAATCTTTAAATCTAATCCTCCAATTGCCGTAATATATCCTTGCAAATTAATCTCTCCTGTAATTGCAATATCGTTCTTAATTGGTAAATTATTTAATAAACTATATATAACAATAGTAATTGCTACACCTGCCGATGGACCATCTTTTGGTGTCGCTCCTTCTGGACAATGTATATGCAAACCTTGTCGTTTTGTTTCTTCAAACCGTTTAACATTTTCGACACAGGTCTTTTCGTCACATAATGACCATGCAAGCGTTTTTGCGACATTCATACTTTCTTTCATAACATCTCCTTGCATACCTGTTAATTTAAGTTCCATTAAATTTCCTGCAGGAAAACATTTGGCTTGAATCGGTATAATGCCTCCCATCCCTACTGCATTTGCCCATAAACCATTTATATTGCCTATTTCTGCAATTTTATGTATCTCCTTATGTTTTACACTGTTTCTATCTTTTAAATATTTAAATTTAATATCTTCTTTTGTGATTTTAATAGGAAGTTCATATGTTTCATTATGTAAAATCGATAAATTAATTTCACTAACAATTTCAAAAAGTATTTCCTTGAGTTTTCTTACACCTGGTTCACATGTATATTCTTCAATAATATATGTTATTACTTCTTTCGAAAAATCAATTACGTTTTTAATACCAATTCTAACATATAAATCAGGTAATATATGTTTATAAACAATTACTAATTTTTCTTCTAGAGACAAATGTTCAAATTTAATACGATGAATTCGATCTAACAATATGCTATCTATTAAACTTGCGTCATTATACGAAAAAATAAAAAGTGCCTTTGATAAATCTACATCAATACCATTGAAATATTTATCATGGAAACTATCATTTTGCGTTGAATCCACTAAATGTGTTAATATTGAAACAATCTCTTTTCCTTGTTCTGTTCGACTTACCTTATCTAATTCATCAATAAATATAATCGGATTCATACATTTCTTTTCCATCAATATATCTACTATACGTCCCCATGTTGACCCTAAATATGTATAATTGTGACCACTTAATGTACTAGAATTACTTGAGCCTCCTACTGCAATAAATCCAAATGGTCTTGAAACATTATTATAATCTTTAAGACAATTTGCTAGACCATTTTTTGCTAATGATGTTTTTCCTACACCAGGTGGTCCTTCAAATCCAAAACAATAACCTGTATTTTCACCTGTAATCCATTGTCCTATTATTCTTTTAATTTGACGTTTTGCATTATTATGACCATGTATTGAATCTTCTAAAACATTGTCTATTTTTTTAAGTGATGCATTTATATTCATGCATTTATCTGATATTGAAGACATTAAACTTTGCCGCTGACTATGTTCTGTCTTCAAATTTAATGCAATATGCAAATCATTTATCAAAATTGGATGTTTTTTAATTGTTTGCAAATAATTATCTATCTGCGATTTCATATAATCTATCGTTTTACCGGAATGACAAATCTTATTTAACTCAACTATATTACGTGCCTTAGAAAATGAATTTAATTGATTAATTAGTGTAACTAAGATTGTACGTTTATTTTGAGTTAACGCTGTTTTAATATCATGTGTTTTCATTACTATTAGGTCTTCATCTGAAATATTATTTTCATCAATATATTTTTTAATCTCTATTATATTGTGGTCGCTTTTTATATCAGAAACCTGTAATAATTCATTATGTGTTTCTTTGATTTCTTGAAAAATTTTTAAAACAGGTTCTTGTTTAAAAACCCCAAAAGGTATTTTTAATAACCCTTCCAACCATTGTCTTGCTTTTGACCCGGACTCTTCATTTTTAGATTTTACTTCTTTCAATTTAACCATTGCCTTTTGTTTTATTGCTTCACTGGCTTTCATTAAGCAGATTTGTTGCTCTAGTGGAACATTTACTTCATAGTCACATAATTTTGTTGTATAATCAATTGTTTGTTTCATTGCATCCTTGAAATACTTTTTGATGGTCCATGGGAAACTTTCATATAATAAATTTTGTTCAAATGAATCACCTGATGATGCTGAATTTGATAACATATCATACAACAAATATGCCAAATACTGATATTCAACCTTTTCATATCGTATTAACAATGTTATTAGCTTTACACGCTTTGAATATAAATCTTCATTGGTAAACTCATTTACTATATCACCTACTGGTACTTCAATCATTTTTTGACTTTTAGAGAGAAAGCGTACATATTTAATTTCTAATTCTTCGAGTGAATACACAAGTAAGTCTTTTATCATTAGTGAATTCTTAAAATTTGTTAAAAAATCATTATTTTCATAACATGATTTGTCTTGTGCCTGAATATATTCAGTAAAGTTTATCAGTTTATTTAAAACAAAACTATTTTCAAAATATTCAATATTATGATTGTCCATTACACCATCAAATATTAGTGTCTCTTTATTTTTAACATCTTGAATAATAAGACGTAATCCATTTACACGTTCGTAAAATTTTTGACTTATTCTAGATAAATCTAGACATTGATAACTTTCTAAATATTGTATTTGGTCTGTTTCACTGATTAATGCCAGTTTACTAAATTCACGCGTGCCAATATGCTTACCATTATTACCCGTTTCCCATTTATGAATATGGATTTTATATGGATGAAAATAATTTGCTAATAAAATATTCATATCACTGCAATTATTAAACATTGTTCCAAAATATACCAAATAAAAATCTGCTATATTATAACAACCAAATTGACTAAATAATTTTGATATACAAATATAAATATCTATCAAATATTTTTTGATATCATTGTATGATTCTTCTTCATTATCAAGTGTCTCTTCTAGTTCTTTTATTTTAATATAATTTTCTTCTAACGCTTGATTATAAATATTAAATTCATTAATCGTCATAATATTATTTGTCTTAAATATCATGCTATTATGAATTGCACGTTTAATTGCATCTTTTATACTATAAATATCAACAATATCTTCCCCGACCTGAGTATTTTTTGTATCGATTTTTGATTTTTTCCCCATTTATATATACCGATTTTAAAAATTTAATATGTTTTTCCAAATAGATTCTCACTAATCTTTATATATTTTAAATACCATATAGACATTTACTATGTATTACTATAACGAAATGGGTATTCCGTGTTTTTATTCATATATTGTTAAAAATCACGGTAATATTATTAAATCTTTATCAAAAGTTACATGTGATAATTTATATATTGATGGAAATTCCATCATATATGACTCATATAACGCACTAGCACTTTGTGATAATTTTGAACATGCTCTTATTCAAGAGATTATTATTAGACTTAATGCATTAATTATTAAAGTTTCTCCCAAATCAAGATGTTTTATTACGTTTGATGGTGTTGCCCCACTTGCCAAACTAAAACAACAACGTGTACGTCGATTTAAAAGCGAATATGAACGTAATATTCGCAAAGGTCTTGGTATTTCTACTCCTGCAAAATGGAATACTAATGCTATTACACCTGGTACGATTTTTATGAAAAAACTTTCACAAGAGTTAGGTGATTATTACTTGAACTCTCCACATAAACACATTAATATTGTTGTTTCATCGTCTGAAGAACCTGGTGAAGGTGAACATAAAATATTTACAATGGTACGTAATAATATTGATTATCATCTTAAAACTATTACATGTATTTATGGTTTGGATGCCGACCTAATTATGTTATCATTGAATCATTCACAATTTTGCAAATATATTGTTCTGTATAGAGAGACACCATTGTTTATTAAGCAAATTGATGCATCATTAGACCCATCTCGAGACTATGTATTGGATATTAAAAGTTTAGAACAAACAATCGCACAAGATTTAGGTGATGTTAGTAGGATTACTGATTACGTGTTTATTTGTTTTATCTTAGGTAATGACTTTATACCACATACTCCATCTATAAATATACGAACAAATGGTATTGAAGTCTTGATGGGTGTATATAATGATGTGATTGTTAGACAAAAACGTTACCTAATACGTAATGGTGTAATTCATTGGGGAAATTTCAAACTGTTTGTTAATGGTTTGAAACAAGATGAATTTTCTAGAATTAAAGAAGAATATTCCAAACGCCGCACTTACAAGCCAAACAAAACTGCTCTTGAGGATAAGTTGTTATTTTTACCGTTGCTAGATAAGCGTGAAGAACAAATGATAAATCCATATGAAGGTTATTGGCAAGACCGATATTATATTCACCTCAATGATATTGACCGCAATAATGATAAGGTATTGAAAACATTGTGTATGAATTATTTAGAAGGTTTAGAATGGACTATGAAATATTATACATTTGGATGTGATAATTGGTCTTGGAAATATAATTATCTTTATGCACCACTTATGAGTGATTTGTTTAGATTTATTCCTAATTTCAATGTAAATTTAGTGTCTAATAATAAAACAAATCCTGTATCACCTTATACGCAACTTTCTTATGTATTACCCAGAAGTTCTCATGATTTACTACCTAAGAATATTGTTGAGTTTTTACATTCAAACTATAACAACTATTACGATTCTGGTGTGATTAAATGGGCTTTCTTCAAATATTTTTGGGAATCAGTTGTACAATTTCAGCAAATTGACATTAAACAGTTTAATCGCGAAATTAATAATATTAGTAAATTAATATAAAAATAAAATAGGCTCTATTTATAATGTCTTCTGATGAAGAGATGATGAGTCGTGGAGATTTTTTACGCATGCTACAATCAAAACAAAAACCCCTATTAGTGAAATTTACCGCAGATTGGTGTGGTCCATGTAAACGTGTAAAACCACTTGTTGATACATTTTTAACACCAGAAGTTCTATCTCGTATCGATTATCTTGAAATTGATATTGACCATTCAGTAGATGTCTATGCTTACATGAAGACAAAACGTATGTTGAATGGCATTCCAACTTTGTTTTTCTATGACATATCTAATAAGAATTTTCCACCGACTTATTCAGTTTCAACAGGTAAAGAAAGCATGGTCCAAGATTTTCTAAAGGTCGTTGAAAGGAGTATTTAAATACAATAAAATTCATAATATAGAATATTATATTATATATTATGTTACAGGATATGGATCTAAATATAGACAATTATGATTTTGATGATATACTATGTTTATTTAAGTTACCATATCATTATTCAGAAAAAGATATGAAAAATGCAAAAAAAATGGTTCTTAAAACACATCCAGACAAGTCTGGTTTAGATAAAGATTATTTTCTCTTCTTTTCAAAGGCATATAAATTATTATATAAGGTTTTCGTATTTAGATCAAAGGTTGCCAATAAACAGCGAGACGATAAGGATTATGATGCCGAAGATGTTGAAGAGTTTGAAAAGGAAAATGAAGAGTTGATAGAGAGAATTAAAACAAGTAAAAATTTCAACAAAGTTTTCAATGAATTATTTGTTAATATGAACATGGTTAATCATGACACAGGATATGGTGATTGGTTAAAAAACGAACACTGTATTGAATTGCCCAAATGTAAAACACCCAACGACATGGAATCAATTATGAATAAACATCGTTCTACAATGTCGTCTACATTGGTAAAACATAATATTCAGGACTTTTATTCGTCAAGAGGCGAACAGCATAGTTTAGATGGAATTGAATCATCATATGGTTCAGGGTTATTTAGTAAATTACAATATGATGATTTGAAAACTGCACATGAAGAGTCAATAATTCCTGTTGCAACAACTACGGCACCAATCCGTACATACAATTCTGCATTAGAAGAACGAGCAATAATAGAAAAACCGATTGAAAAGAAAACTGCAGATAGGATGCTTAAACAACAAATGTTAATGGACGATAAATTGGCAAATGAACGAGCATATCGATTAGCAAAAGAAACAACTAAAAATGAAGAAAAACAAACAATATGGTGGAGCAAATTTAAGCAGATATTAGATTCCAAATAATATTTAGATTCATAGATTTTATAAAAATAAGAAATATCTTACTATAATATAGATGAATTACGTTAATTATTTTGTATTCTTTGTATTAGTCGTAGGAGTTGGTTCTTTATATAAAACATGGGAAATGAAAGAACTACAGAAAGATAAAGGTCGTACAAATCATCATATTAAAGAATTCTTATTGAATCGGACCAATAAACAAGATGTTGATATTTTTACACGTCCCTTTCTATGGATTCATGTAGACAACGAATTAAATTCACGAAACTGGGAATCGTTTGGCTCTCGTAGTAATCGTGATTTAAATAAACCATATGTATATTACTGTATCAAAACTATTATTGAAAAATGTGATAAGATATTTAATGTCTGTTTAATTGATGATACGTCATATTCTAGATTATTGGAAAATTGGACGATAGATTTCAATGCTATGGATATCACACTTAAAAATAAAGTGAGACAACTTGCAAATGCAAAAATACTATATGAATATGGTGGCGTATTAGTACCTTCTTCTTTTGTATGTAGTAAATCTCTCAAAAACTTATATTTTAAGAACGTTAATGATAAAGGCATTTTTGCATGTGAAAAACTAGATGATACTTCTTATGTTACTGAAAGAAGATATATACCAGATAATACCTTTATGGGTTGCAAACGTAAACATAAATTAATGAAAAACTATTGTCTATATTTAGAACAATTAATATCATCCGATTATACTAGTGAAAGTGATTTTAAAGACAGCATTGGTAAATATCTATCTAATCTAGTGAATGATAAAAAAATGTCATTAATAAATGGTAAATTTATTGGTATTAAAGATGCACAAGAAAACCCCATTCTATTAGAGGAGTTATTTAATACACAGTTTATTGATATAATTGAAGATGCATATGGTATTTATATTCCAGACAAAAAACTTGCCTTACGAACAGCATATAATTGGTTTTTACGCATTGATATTAAAAGCTTATTAAATAGTGAAATGATAATCGCAAAGTATATGGTATTGGCACAGGATGATAAAATGTAACTTTATATATTTACACCGTCATATATTTACACCGTCATATATTTACACCGT
>CEQY01077195.1_pt1 | contig 12889 bp, 12 predicted proteins | sample 361391 | NCBI WGS metagenome assembly CEQY01 (sample SAMEA2621075, study PRJEB7988) | marine metagenome | isolation source: saline water (ENVO:00002010), including | reverse complement strand
ATTGAGCAATCCTGTCGCTGTTGTCTTTTGTGGCTTTGCCCTACATATCTGATTAAGGTGGTTTATTCAGGGTTCAGTCGTTGGGTCCCAGCCAGAAACATAGTTACATTCAAGTGCTTTTATGGCCTCATATTGACTAGAAATATCAACATCTAATGATTTGATATTTTCAACAATGCGGCCTGGGTTACTTGACTTGGGGATTGTGATACATCCCTCATCATAACAGAATTTTATCGCTACTTGGGCTGGAGTACATCCGAGCTTCTCGGCAATCATACCAAGTTCTGGGTCGTCAACCTTGTGCCCTCGAGCAAGTGGAGAATAGGCCATTACTTTTGCTCCAGCGTCCTCTGTTGCTTGTTTTAGATGTGGGCGCTGTAGCCATGGATTAAATTCAACTTGATTTACACTGGGCATATATTTTGCATAGCCTTTCATAGCTGCTAAGTGGCTAGGCCCGTAATTTGATACACCGATTGCTTTGACCCAGCCTTGTTCGAGGCAGTATTCCATTGCTTGCCACACTGGTGCGCGATGCTCTGGGTTTTCGGGTGGCGCATGAACCAAATATAGATCGATATAATCCATATTAAGTAATTCCAACGACTTCTGGCAGTGTTCGATAGTATCTTCGTAACCAGTCGCATGGCCTCTGCGAAGCTTTGTCGTAATGAATAGTGATTCCCGCTCAATGTTTGATTCTCTAACCGCTTTGCCAACCTCGTGCTCGTTATTGTATGCACGTGCGGTGTCAATGTGAGTGTAGCCTGCTTCTAGAGCCGTTAGAATAGAGTCTTTACATTCCCCATCATCTGACATTAGGAATACTCCTAAGCCAAATTGAGGTACTTCGTGAACGTAGGCTTCACTGCCATCCGGGGTGATGTGACTAATGCGCATAGATTAGTGGAATAGTTGGAGGTTGATGAATTCCTCGTTTATTCCTCTTCGGACCAAGTTCGTCGCATTACCCTACCAGTCATTTCCCCTGCATCTAAAGGATCTAAATCATGGTCAACAATCAAATGTTTGACAAGTTCATGCTGATAGACCATTTCCTTACACTTGGGGCATTCTAGTCGTTTGGCTTCCCGGTATCCCATGAATTCAAGTCTGCCTCGCTTAGTCGAAAGTCGACTACCGGTTCGCAACAATACCGAGACAAGCGCCACAACAAATAGGACAATGAAACATCCAAAGCCCATCATCACCCCTGAAGCAGTTGGGTTTTGCTGTAATTTCAAATTTTGATACACTTTGCCTTCTGGTGAATTTTGATGTTGGTTTATGTCGATTACGTGGGTGAAGTTTTCGCCTTTGAGAGTCAAAAGTATCTCTATCCCATCTTCTTCAGAGTCCGCATCAATAACTACCGTAAACTCACCGTAGGCATTTGTCATTGCTTCAGTGCCGCGGTATTGGTAGCACTCGAACACGCCTTGTTCGCAATTTACGTAGACGTAGCCAAGCGCTACTGCTGAATTATCTGCATAGGTCGCCTTACCAGAAATGCGGTATGTCTCTGCCGAAGCAAGTGGCGTCAGCAACAACAGTATTGTCGCCCACAGTATGTGCTTCATGGTGTTACCAAATTTTGGTTGTTTAAAGAACCTTGATTAGTCCCTAATAACAAGTTATTTGCATCTTACAGGGTGTTTTGGCTCGTATAATTGTCTAGACTTTTTCGCTATCAAGTAAATCGCAGAACCAAGTAGGGTCAAGAAAAATAACCAGCCAAAGCCGGCAACCGCGAGGAATATGTAGCCAGCCATATTGAATGATTCCTTATCCTCTGCATTGGTTGATTCGGCTTGTGCTGTTGTAGCAGTCATTACCATAATAATGGCCAGCGACAAATAGATTAGAGACCTATTTACATTCATAATTACCACTTCAGACTAATAAAAATGCGATGTTGGCAAGAAGAATCGCTACTGTTAACCAAACACTTAGTTTGTGCAGCAGGTCAAACTTCTTGCTATTTCCAGAGTCAGTTGCCCGGTTAGTTGCCGGGATTATCCCGTAACAGATTCCTGAGGCCAACAATGTAAATCCAGAAATTCCCAGATGGACATTATTTCCGTCACCACTTGATAGCATAACGCCGATGCTGGCGAGGGCTAGAAAGCAGATAAGTGCGAAAAATTTTGGCCAAATAGAACGAATAGCGGTACCAAAATCCTCAATCTTGAGTTTTTTGAACATCGTCGGAGCGATAATGGATACTTGAAAGACAATAATGCCCGCTATTGCCCCAGGAATGTAGAAGTGCATATTTTCCCCAAATTTAGGTGACTTAAAAATGAAGGTATAAATTAAACTTTCAAGAATCTATTAATTTGATAAATAACACGCAGCTAGTATGATTGTGTGGGGCCCTGACAAAGACTGGCAGTGCTTTAGGTGTTACAAGACCTACAAACCCGCGGTAATGGAATTGAATAAATCTAACAAAAAATGGTATTGTAAAAGTTGTATAAAACCTGAAATTGTTAACACACCATATATCTTAACGGAAGACGAGGTTGCTAGTATCTCGCTTAAGTGTGATTATTGTGGCGAGATTTATCTTACTGAACACAAAAAAATCCTTTGGCAAGATGGTGAAACTTTTGTTTGTGCTAGATGCGCATCAAGTAAATAAAGCGGTTACTGTGACGCAGTTTCCCAGTATGACGAGATTAACTCTTGATCATCAAGCAAACCTTCATGGCGATCTGTGATAATGCCTGCTGAATTGATGAAGAACGTCGTACCGGGGGTGGTGATATCCATTTCAATCGCAGTATCATCACCCTTCATGAAAGCATAAGTTGACAAGTCAACTCCAGTGTCGTTTTCCTCATCATCGTAAGCATCGGCCGATTCGTGCCATTGTTGTAAAGTCAAGCCGCCAGCGCGCTTAGCCGGGTCAGTAGACATCACTAATACTGGTAGTTCGGCTTGCGTATTCCATATCGAATGAAGAGTAGAGTAGCATGGGCTATTACACCATTCTGCGGAAAACATTACGATATACGGCGCACCTGCCATTACCGAATTATTGTAAGTTAGTTCATCATCAGCCACGGCAGAGAATTGGGGGAATTCTTGGTCTTCCGCTGCTTCCTCAACGCAGCCACTCAATGCTGGCAACAATAGCAGAGTCGTTATGACTAGAATCTGCAATCGCATGGCTAAATGTCATATTGTTGGGTTTTCAAGGTTTTGTTACAATGCATAGCAATAAAGCCATTAATGTTCAAACAGACCGGTACGCATGGCATCAAAGCAAATTGTTGGGATAATACTGTTTGCCATAGTCGTTTCTGGATTTTCAATACCCTCTGTCTCAGCACAAGATTCTCCGTGTGCGGTAAGCGGTGATTCAACCGAAGACCGAAGTGGTTGTCTGGATTCTGACGGGGATGGGTGGTCTGATGCTGATGAGAATTGGACTATTGCCATGGGTGCTGATGCTTTTCCTAATAATTCATCAGAACATGCCGATTTAGATCTCGATGGAATTGGTGATAATTCCGATGATGATATTGATGGGGATGGGGTAGAAAATATTCTAGATATTTGGCCAACCATTAGTAAAATTTGGTCCGATACTGATGAAGATGGATATGCAGATCAAGGCGGCCACGAATTATCGGATAATTGCCCTGCTGCCTACGGAAAAAGTAAGATTCGACTAGTTGGTTGTTCTGATATCGATGGCGACTTCATGCCCGACATCTATGATGATGATGCAGACGGCGATGGAATACGTAACGAATTAGAGCGGGCAGCATCGTCTGGGACAATTCTATACGACCCATATAACCCACTATCAACGCCCCTTGATACTGATAGAGACACTATTCCAGATGTTATTGATAATGATAACGACAATGATGGTTGGCCTGATTCGGTTGAATTAGACCGTGGTTCTGATATTTTTGATGCCGATGAAACACCGTTCAATCTGTATTTTGGCATCAATAGCGGTGTCTTTTACTCTGGAGGATTAAGCGGTAATTCGTTCAGTCAAGATTATGACGCGGAGAGTTTCGAGCTCTCTGTCTCTGCCTTCATGGAAATCGTGTTTGAGGAACTTGTCATCCCATTATTGTTAATTCCAACCTACTTCGTAATCTATTATGTTAGAGCAAGTAAATACCGGAACTTACTTTCAAAAATAGAGGGTGCTGATTCAAAGGATGAATTAATTGAACTAGAAAAAGCAGTTAACCAGACGGTTAAAGAGAAGGGAATCAAAGTCTATCACGGCTTAGTACTACGAAATGCAATCGAAGAAGTAGAATCGAAATTCAATACTGAATCATCCACTAATGAAGAAGAATAACTGATTACTCATCTGTAGCATACAGTGGTGGGTATAGATAATTCTGGTTGATGTCTTCATCCATTTGTACAACATAGACTCCAGAAACCATTTCAGAGACGAACAAGAATCCTCGTGGGTCGTATTGTAGTCCCCAATCAAATGGAATCATACAAGATGCCCAACAATCGGCCATATCATAACCTAGGGTTTCCTTCGGGTTGTCAATCCATGTTGGTCCGGCTGGAAGGTAGTAACCCATGGTTCTGGTTTCGGCCAATTGCTCGATTGCTGGGAAACCAATTTCAGGGGCTGGAACTCCATCGACCCATTGTATTTCACTCCAAATCTGGCTATGGTCGGTAACCCAGTTACCAGCGTGATAATGAGTCCAATATACGTGACCGTTAGTACCAGTGTCTCCATTGTGTGGGCTGTAAATGTAGCCGCCTGGAATGTAATGATGTTCATGCACACTACCGTCTGGCAGAATACTAGTGCCTGGTAATTTCCACTTGCTTAGCAAGAACGGGTTTGCTGGGTCGGTTGTATCGATAGTCCAAATGTAGCCGGTGTGATTTGTGTTAGTGCCGTATTCAGGGGCAATGAGGGTCAAGTGGCGCCAATTAATACCGTATACAGGGTCTTCAGGTCCTGTACCACATTCTGCATCCCAAGTCTCGACTGGATCAAATTCCGCTGCACCATTGCAGAGTAGGTGTTCGTATGGCACCGCATAATGTATCCAGCCATTGCCGTTTTGTGCGCCGCTGCTACCGCCCCATACATCGGGAGTCATGTTGGCATGGCCGCCTCCATCAGGGCCGTACCAGCCATCGTTAGCACTTGGGCAACCAAGCCAGCGGCCTACCTCATTATCTTGTGGCCAAGAGATTCCTTCAGGGTCTGGAATTGCTGGTGGTTCGGAAACATCGACGATTCGTAGTCCTGCATCCCAGTATGAAATGTAGAGTAGGGCTTGTCCAGTGATTGGGTGGATGTGAAATACGTTATCGTGGTTGAAAATTGAGCCGCCACAGGTGGTTTCTGGTTCAGGTGAATATCCGCCCCAGCGAATAATTTCTCGGCTGACATTTTGGTCCTCATCGTTAATATCTGGTCTCCAAGATTCAAATCCAAGTGGCACATAGAATACTTGAGTGCCTTTGTAGAATGTTCCTGAATCTCCCTCAACCATTTCTGGATATGGGTCGGCACCATAGAGGAATAGGTGGCATTCTTCTTGAGCGTAGATTACCGGCGCATTTTCCCAATCGCAGTCAACGTGCAGGTCTTGGTTGTGGAATCCTGCTGGTGGATTGTTCCATTCAGCGACCTTGATTGGTCCATTCTTATCAGAGACATCGATGACATCGAGTCGATTTGCGCCACTGTTAGCATCATCATCTTGTGGAATTGGATCCAAATCACTGTTAGTAAGTTCGTGATTAACCAAAACCCAGTTGTTGTCTGGTGTAACCTTGATGTCAATCATACGACCGACTTCAGCATAATAGGTTGATAGTAAAACGATGTTATTTGGCTCTGAGATATCTAGAATTTCGAATTGGTTGTATGAAGAAACATAGGCATAGCAACCACCTGTTCCATCAGGATGTTTAACACAGTCTTCCATGAAATTACCTTCTATTGCTATTTCAGATGAGTCCCCTGGGGTTGGACCGACGTTCTTGTATTCAGGGAAACATGGACGCCCAGCTACGTTATCAAGTTCAGCAGGTGGTGCAACGTTACCGTCACAATTTAGGTTGTGATAGTCGATTAATTGCATGTTGCTAGTTGAAAGACGGTGGGCTAACAAATCAGTATGGCTGTGATTCTCATCTTCGATTTCGACTACTGGGTCAATCCAAGCCTCTGTGGCTGATTCTGTCGAAGGGTCGGCTTCACTAGCAGACATGACGACATAAGCGCCTAGAGAAAGCATGCTAACACTGACTAGTCCAACGATTGCATACATTATTAGTTGGTCTGCACCATTCCAATCTCGAGTCATCCCTTCCTTACGCATGGACGGTTGAAAAAGCAGTATTATTTGAATTAATGGAATAATCGCTATTTGCCATTATTTATTTACAGGCGGCTGTGGTTTTACCATATGGCCATCAATATACGAGTGTTAGCCTTGGCAATTTTACTTGCTTTTGTGGCAAGTCCAGCCATAGTTTCTGTACAAGCCCATACAGCAAGTAGCTTCACTGTTCTAGTCCAAGAAGATGGTTTCTCACAGAGCAACCCGCAAATTATTCAAAACGATTCGGTTATTTGGTACAATGTTGATAATCAATCCAATCTGACCCATCGAATTGTCTACGATTATGACGGTGACGGTTTGTACAATGGCACCTTTGATTGGGATTCTGGTGAGTTGTCTTACGATTGTGAGCGGGATGAAAACAACACCAAATTAGACGAAAATTGTACTATTAATTTCATAGTTACTATGGACATGAATTGGACGGTTGGCAATTATACATACCAAGATATTCGCTCTGATGGCTCGGTGGTTAATGGCACCATTCAGCTGTTGGCCGATAATGGCACTCACGTAGAAGCAAATGTTCCAGCAATAGGTAGTGAGTTTGGCGTCATTAATGATGACAGAGATACCACAACCAATACTGAAAGCGAAGATGAGGGGTTAACTCCTGAGAAAATGTTGCTCTATGTTGGACTATTCACCGGCATTTCTTCCGGCCTGCTGCTTGCTATACTAATCGCTAGAAAATCCGGCCAAAACGAGCAGTTTGATGTTTCAAGAGAGGCCAAGTCTGAAGCTGAATAATTTACGTAAGAGAAATTGATTAACTCTCACTAAAGATTGCAAAAAATTTACCCATGTCTAAATAATACGGTATATTGGTAACATCATGACAAAGTCACTACTCAAGGGATTTTGCAGTGCCTGCGGGAAAGCTGGAGCAACTAATCATTACCATGGTGAAAATTTGCAAAAAATCGAATTGTGTAAGCAATGCTATGACCAATATTTAGCCAAAGAAATGGTGCAATATTGGAAAGATCATATCGAGGAAGAAAAGCGCAGATCTGGCAAATAATCGATTTCGTGTTTTTGACATTAGGTGCAGTGTGTTTTTGATTGAATGAACGGGTGGTTTATTGATAGACTAGTTGCCGTTTCTTGACAACATGGGCGAATTGATTACCGGCAAGGCTGCGACTTATGTTGAAGAGATTTACATGAATACCGAGAAACGTTACGAAATTATCTGTATCACTAGGGAAGTCGAAAAAGTAGTTATTGAATCGGGAATAAAAGACGGTTTAGTACTGGTTAATCCAATGCATATTACTGCGTCTTGCTATGTTAACGACCTTGAATACGGATTACATCATGACATCATGCAGTGGCTGGAGAAAGTGGCGCCATTCTATGGCGTAGAAGGGCGCAGTGGCGAAGAATATCATCATCACCGAACTGGTGAAGATAATGGTGATGCGCATCTTAAGCGTCAGTTACTGGGCCAACAAGTCACTATGCCAGTTAGAGACGGAAGGCTGCATTTAGGCACGTGGGAACAAATCCATTATGCAGAGTTTGATGGCCAGAGACGCAAGCGAATTCTAATCAAAGTTGTTGGAGTAATGTGATAGCAATAAACTGCTTTTTGTGGATAAACATTAATTACTCTCTTGTGGTTTTAAACTGTCACTTATTAGTGAACCAGCCTAATACGATTCATGGCATCCGCCAAACTAGCCGAATGGTTCTCTAACGCTGATATGAAGGATGTTGCCACAGTTGGTGGAAAGGGTGCGTCACTTGGTGAGATGTTTCAGCAATTATCCAAGATTGGGGTCAAAGTACCAAACGGTTTTACTTTGACAACTGTCGCATTTAAGCAATTCATTAATGCCAAAATACCTGATTCAACGTGGAATAACGTTGGTGCTCCTGAAGACGTTGAACAACTAAGAAATGCGGCGATTAAGTGTTCCACGCTTGCTGATGCGCTAGAGGTTTGTCTGCGAGACGCAGACCCGGAAGACCATTTGAATCTTAACAGTCGAGCAACATTAGCTCGTTCATTAGTACGTGAAACTCCAGTGCCTGATGAAATTAAACAGGTGATTGCCCAAGAATACGGCCGGTTATGTGACTTATATCATCCTGGAGTTGATGTTGCAGTTCGCTCATCAGCAACCACAGAAGATTCTGCTGAAGCATCATTTGCTGGACAATATGAATCATATCTCAATGTTAGTGGCGACCAGGACATCATCGAGAAATGGCGTCGTTGTGTCGCGAGTATGTTCACCGAGCGAGCGATTGGTTACCACATAGAACACGGTATGCACCCACTTGATAGTGCGATTGCTGTTGTAGTGATGAAGATGGCAAGATCCGATAAAGCCTGCTCGGGAGTAATGTTTACCATCGATCCTGATTCTGGTCATAACGGAGTAATACACATCGGCTCCTCTTACGGACTTGGGGAATTAGTAGTACAAGGAGTGGTTTCGCCTGACACTTTCACCGTGTGGAAAGAAGGCCTTAGAAAAGGTAAGTTCCCAGTCGTTCATCGCACTTTAGGCAGTAAAGAACAGATGATGATTTATCATGAAGAGGCGGCTAATGATGTCCAGTCAATTGCGGTGCCATATGACCAACGACGAAGTTGGTCACTAACTAGAGAGGAATGTGTTGAATTAGCAGAAATGGCGTTGAAAATAGAGGATTATTTTGCCAAGCCGATGGATATTGAATGGGCTAAAGACGGTGTTAGCGGCGACTTGTTTATCGTTCAAGCAAGACCTGAGACCATTCATTCAAAGCAAGTCAGTAGCAAAATGACGGTATACAAAATCGATGAAATCTTGGCGGGCAAACTCAAAAAAGACGGCCGGGTAATGGCTACTGGACAAGCAGTAGGTAAGCGAATTGGCACTGGAAAGGTCAGATTGTATCGAACTTATGGCGAGGTTTTAGACGGCAAGCGTGAGTTGCGCAACCTGTTAGAAAGTGGAATGTCTATGGAGGAAGTGTCCTCTGAACTATCGGTGTTTGAGGAAGGCGACGTGTTAGTTACCGAGATGACTACTCCTGACTGGGAGCCGTTAATGAAGCAAGCATCGCTGATAATTACTCGTAAAGGTGGGCGAACTTCCCACGCAGCAATTATTGCTCGAGAATTTGGCATACCGGCAATCGTTGGTTGCTCGGACGCCATGGACTTGCCTCCGTTTAGTACCGTAACAGGTTGTTGTGCTGAGGGCGATACCGGATATGTTTATTCAGGTGAGGTGCCGTTTGAAATCGAAGAGATTTCCTTTGATGAAGAACTTGATTTGACTACTAAAATAAAATTAAATGTCGGTTTTCCAACCAAATCCTTGACTGATTCAAGATTACCGGTTGACGGGGTTGGATTGGCAAGAATTGAATTTATCCTGTCCTCAGAATTAGGCATTCATCCACTGGCTTTTGTTCACCATGATGAGTTGAAACATTATGTTGAAACGGGTGAGTTGTCTGATGGTTTAAAGCCGTATCAAGAATCATTTGTGGGCGCTGATATCAATGATATACGCACGCTAGTAGAATCACTTGACAGTCGTGCCTGGGCGTATCCAGATAAACGTGGTTTATTCATTGACAAGTTACGCGAAGGTGTTGGGTTAATCTGTGCAGCATTCTATCCAAGACCCGTCCTAGTTAGATTATCTGATTTCAAGTCTAATGAATACCGAGAATTGTTAGGGGGAGGAATCTTTGAGCCGGTTGAAGAAAACCCAATGATTGCTTGGCGAGGTGCGTCACGTTACCTAGATGAGAAATTTAAGCCAGCCTTTGAAATGGAAATCGCGGCGATGAAGTCGGTCAAATATGACTTTGGATTAGATAATTTACAACTGATGGTCCCGTTTTGCCGAACACCTGAGGAAGGGGAAATGGTAAAGAATCTGCTTGATGAAAATGAAATCGGCCCTAAGTCTGGTACGGAATTATTTGTTATGGTTGAATTACCTTCCAATGCCATTGAAGCGGATAGATTCATGGATATGATGGATTTAGCCGGTGGCTCAATTGGTTCTAATGACTTAGTGCAGACTGTTTATGCGGTCTCTCGTGATGATTTAGAAGGATACCAAAACCCAGTTGATGCTCGCTCGCCGGCGGTTAAATCAATGATTCGCGATATTGTCAGAAAATTCAATGCCCAAGGTTTGGAAATTGGAATTTGTGGACAAGCTCCATCCGATTTCCCCGATGAGTTCCCGCCGTTTTTAATCGACTGTGGAATTACCAGTATCTCAGTGACACCCGACACTGCAATTGCAGTTAGGGCAACGGTTGCTCAAGCAGAGGCTGCAGCAAGAAAGTAATCACTGTTAAGCCATTAGTTTGACTTCGCATTCCTCGAGGCGTGTCTTAGCAACTACGTGATCAGGGTCTAGATTTAGTACGGCTCTCCAAGCTGCACCGGCTTGGTCAAAGCGCTCTGCTTCATGGTGCATTGCGGCGATGTGAAGGTGGGCATCAAGATGGTCGGCTTCTGATTTTACCGCCGCCTCAAAGTCACTAAGAGCATTGTCATCACGGCCCCATTCAAGGTATAACAGTCCTCTTTGATGCCAGGCTGGTGCGTGGTTTGGCGCAATTCTTAGCGCGTCATTAAGCGGCGCTTCTGCACGCTCAGGCCTGCCCAAAGCGATGAAACAAGCAGCCAACTGAGTCATAGCTTGATGGTGATGTGGGGCTCTTTCCAGTACAATGTCAAGATCTTCACGGGCCTTAGCCCACTCGCCTAACATCATTCCAGCCTCGGCTTTACGGAACCGGGCAAGGGTGAAGTTCGGGGCTAAATCGAGCAATATTTCTGCATCATCAAGTGCTTTTCTACCTTCATCAAGTGCCATGTAGATACTGCATCTGTTAAGTCGGGCTCTAATGTGGCCGTGGTCAATTTTCAAAGTCTTACCATAGTACTCGAGTGCTCGGTCAAGATGGCCGGTTCTAGCCTCAATATTGCCTCTTACATAGGAGATTACCGCACTATCACCGTGAATGTCTGCAACATCAATTAGGTTGGCTGCTGCAGTAATGTCGCCTTGGTCGAGTGCTAGAAGTGCTGCCTCTGCTGCAGCTGAAGGGTCATCTTCAGCTAGTAATCTGCGAGCCCTAGTCAGGGCTTCTTCGGCTGCATCTAAATTACGCAACAACCTGTTAGTACGGGCCATGCCAAGCCAAGCAACACCTAATTCTCGATTCAGTTTTAAGGCTCCTTCAAAGGCGGAAATTGCCACCGAGAGTAGGGTTGCATCCGTCTCCCCTGTGCCATCTCTTTCCTTGTCTGCGTTGACTAAATGGAGTCGTCCTTCAACGACATGTAATAACGCGTGGTCGATTCCAACCGGGGTTTCGTCGAGTAACTTTTGCGCATCATCTGGTCGGCCATCTAACAGATGTCTGGTAGCAATTCTTGCCCTTAATTCTCCGTTCATCATATCTTTTTCAAGCGCCTTGGTTAACGATTCTTCAGCCGCAGTTGCTGAGCCTTCTGCAAGTAGTAAGTCGGCCTTTAGTAAAATTAAATCTACGCCCCCTGCATCGAGGGCTACTGCGTGAACTGCTGCCTTGAGGGCTTCTTTCAAGCGGTTTTGCTTCGGTGCTAAGATTGTCGCACTAAGAGCCCATGCCCCGCCATTTTGGCGGTCTAATTCTAAACACTTATCCGCTGCATCAAGGGCTTTACTCATTTCCCCTCCTTGATGCAAGAGGTTGGCATAAGATAGCCAATCCTTGGATTGCGTCGGATCTTCAGCAAGGGCTTGTTCAATAGCTTCTAAGGCTTCAGAGCGTGATCCGGCTCTGGCCCTTAGGCCAGACAATAACGAGCGATCTGCTGGAGTATCAAGGCCTAGTGCTTCAAGTCGAAGTACATCTCTTTCCGCCTCCATATCGCCCATCTTAGCCAGTAAGTGAGCATGCGCCCTTAGCAGGTCTGGATTGTCCGGATTAACTGTCATTCTTGCTTCAAGCCAATGTCTACGCAATACTTCGTCACCTTTCTCAATAGCAATGTACTCAAGCGCTTCTAAGACATTCGCATTACCTGGAGAAGATGCATAAGCAATACCGAAACAGGTTTCAGCCCAATCATACCTCCTCAAACTCAAGGCTGCGTGGCCAAGTTTGTGAGCAGAAACTGGCTTGAGACCGATTTTACTAACATCCATATTGTGCGCGTCAAAGATTTCAATTAATTGCATCACCATGTTTGAACTGGTTTGGGTCAATAGATCGTTTGCGCCAACTATACTTTCAACCGATATTGGCGATACCAGTGTCTCCAAAGCAGCAAGTGCGTTGGCAAACGGCTCGACATCATCTAGTGAATCACCCATTTCACCGAGTTGCTCAAGATGGGCAAGGGTACTGTATGCTTTGAGTGCTCCGTCTAACTCTGGCTTGGTGGCTCGTAGCGCATCAACCATGCCATTTAGCGTTGAAAGTCTAGTATTTACATCCGCTACTTGGGCGTTCAAATGCGTGAAATGAGCGCTTTGTGATTCTTGTAATAATATGTT
>CEQY01071176.1_pt1 | contig 12919 bp, 9 predicted proteins | sample 361391 | NCBI WGS metagenome assembly CEQY01 (sample SAMEA2621075, study PRJEB7988) | marine metagenome | isolation source: saline water (ENVO:00002010), including | reverse complement strand
ATTGGTGCCATGGTAGATAGCAAGCTTGGAACGGTTCCTATTGAATTGAACTTAAGTGAAAGTGTTTTGCCAGGGTCTATTGGAATGGCCTCTATATCTCTTAAAAAAGAAGATATGATATTAGTCGATGAGAAAGTTCTCTATTTTTCAGGGGATGATGTATTTCTCGCTGTTATTGAAGCAGAATCCGTTAAAAAGAAAAAAATAGAATTAGGAAGAAGATTTAAAAATCGAATTGAAATCAAAACCGGAGTCGCAGAAGGCGAAATTTTTGTTTCGGATTCGCCAAAATTTTTGAGAGATGGACAAAAAGTTCAAATAGTAAAAAAGGATGGCAAAAGTGTTGATAAAACTCTTTAGTCAGCCCAAACGAGTCTTTGCCATTTTAGGACTTTTAGCGATGCTAGGAGTATATTGTGGATTGACTCTTCCTATTTCCATGTATCCAGCCTCCTCCAGGCCCACAGTTCAAATGTGGATACCTTACGCAAATCTTTCTGCTGAAACATTTCAGCAACAATACGGTTCAATAATTGAAGGCCGGATTAATCGAGTCTCCAATGAAGAAACTAAAGTCGACACTATAAAAGCTGAGTACCGGGATTCGAATGCCTATTTTACGATAACTTTTAATTGGGGAGTTCCGTTTGATCGAGCCTTAAAAGAGATTGAAACTGTCAAAGCATCGGTTTCAGGAATGCTGCCAAAAGAGATTGCAGACAATATTGGTGTCTGGCAGCAAAATCGAAACTCTGGATTTTTTGCTGCATCTCTTTATTCAGACAATCTCTCACTAAAAGAGCTTTATGATAAAGTTAATCCTCTTTTGCGTCATCACTTAGAAAAAGTTGAAGACGCTGAAACGGCTCTTCTTTGGAGTCCCGAAATGTATATTCTAGATATTAGGCTTCTCCCTGATAAACTAGCTCAATATGGACTTCTTCCTAGACATGTCAGGTCTATGGTTCAAGAGTCATTAAATTCTTTTTCGGGTGCTAAAGTTAATTTTGGAACCAGTCCTCAGCAGTTTATCATCGAGGCAGAGCTTGCGGATGAAAAGGATCTAGAGCAGCTTAGTTTCAGACTGGGAGATAAAAGAGTCTTTCTAAAAGACATTGCAGAAATTCAATATGGAAAAGATGTTAACCGAGACAGGAGTTTTAAAACGGACGGGTTGAGTTCACTGATCTTATTTGCTTCTCCCAAGTCCGGAGCTAATGTAAAAAAGATGTCGGAAGACATAATGAATATTATTCAAGAGAAGTCCGTAAGTTTTCCAAAGGGCACTCAATTTAGAATTATTGTTGATCCAGCCGAGGCGATTAATAAATCAGTAGCAAATCTGATTAAGGATGTATTTTTGGCAGCTGCGATGGCGGTCCTTGTCTTGTTTATCTTTATTGGAGGGATAAAAAATATAGGAACTGCGGTTGTTGAAATACCTCTTAGTATGATTCTTTCTTTTATAGTTATGAAGCAAACAGGGATGAATATTAACCTCATCTCGCTAGGAGGACTTGCTCTCGCAGCAGGAATGAACGTCGATGCGAGTATCGTTATTATGGAAAATATATTCCGTCACCGGCAAATCTGGGCAAAAGCAGGCAAAGCTTGTCATAGTTTCTCGCAAAGACTTGAGTTGGTTTCAAGTGCGGTTCGCGAGGTTGCCTTTCCTGTGATTTTGAGTATCACCACAACACTTATCGTTTTTATCCCTATGGCACTTACCTCTGATTTAACAAATGCGATTTTGGGTGATCTTGCTCGAGCAGTGATTTATTCTCATGCGATTTCAGCCTTAGTGGCCCTCGTGGTGGTTCCCATCGTTAGAATTTTAGTTCTGAAATACTATTCTAACGATACGAGTGCCTTAATGGATAAACCGCTTGAAAGTCTTAAGAATGGCTATGAAAAAATTCTTTTGAAAATGATAAAAATAAAAGGAATAAAGCTTTATGCAATAGGTATTCCTCTTATTCTCGCCTTTTCCGTGACAATGATTCTTGCGCCGAATTTACCTAAAGAAGTCATTGGTAAGCCCGGTTCAGATTGGATCTATATGTATGTCGGGGCACAAGATAGCTCCAGTGGAAGACATATGGAGAATATTTTACAAGAGAATGAATCTAAAGCGAGAGAACTTTTAGGGGATAGGGTCGATTATACTTGGGTTCAAAAATATAATAAAACTGGTGGTGAGATGATGCTCAAATTATTTCATCGTGACGATATGGAAGAAGCAAAACAAATTCTTAAGGATAATTTTCCCAACAGTCGCGATCGTTATTTTAGTGTGGACTCGTGGAACCCTGCAGAACTACCACTTCCAAAAGAGTGGCATTTTAAAGCCACTGTAAAGGGAACTGATGAAACTGAAATTTATAATACGGCTTCAAAATTAAGAGTTTTCTTAAAAGAAAATGATTTTTATGAAAGAACTCAACTTGACCCGGGTTCTAGTAGTGTCTATTCCTACTATTTTATTCCTTACAAGGGAGCATTAGCAGGACTAAAAAAAGCCGGCGCTGATTTTAGTTTTGGTGATTTTGCTGATATCTCGCGATTAACCTCTGAACCGATAGAGCTTGGAAATGTGCGCTATAAAAATACTTCTACTCCTATTAAATTAAGTCTAAAGGATAGAAGGTATAATAGTCCTGATCAATTGGAGTCCTATCCTATTAGAGTCGGCGAAAAAGTTGTCCCTATAAAAGCTTTAGGACAATTTAAACACATTAAGAAACCAACAAGTATCTTATATAAAGATCAAAATCAAATTATTCAAGTTCACGGTACAATGGCCGACGATAAAAAGAGAGGGTGGGAATCTCATCTGACACAAGTCGAGGCAGAGGTAAGAGAACATCTCGATGAGATTATTACCTCCCCAGAAAATACGATTGAATTTGAGTGGCCGCAAGAGGAATTAAAAGAGGCTTTAGTACAGTTAAAGACATCACTTTTATTATCTTTAGCCCTCATCTTTTTTATTCTTTGGATGCAGTTTCAATCTGTAAAGCAGGTTGGAATTATTATGATGACAGTTCCCTTAGGTTTAATTGGAGTTATATTGGCGTTAACTGTATTTAATTCTTATCTTTCGCTAAATTCAGCGCTAGGTATCATCCTTTTAAATGGTATTACCGTAAACAACTCAATTCTTCTGACTGATGTGGTTAATTCCCTTAAGGCAGGTGGACTTAGAGGTAGCGATTTAATCATTACAGCCGTTAATAAGAGAATAAGACCGATACTCATAACTTCATTGACGACTATGTTAGGAATGTTTCCTATGGCATTGGGTCTAGGAGATGGAGGAAAAATACTACAGCCTCTGGGTATTGCTGTAACTTGTGGACTTCTTTTCGCTACCACACTAACTTTGTTCGTTGTTCCATTACTATTATATGAAGCTGAACAAAGGCCTGTGGATGTGGAGAGTGCCAACAGATCAGGAGTTTCAAAATTGGGTGATGAGTCTGAACAGGTTTGGCTCAATTAGAGCTTTTTGGCCCTATTAAATCGGTTAAAAATATGTCATTCTGAACCTTATGAAAACGGTTCTAACTGGGATTAAACCCACCGGAGATGTTCACCTTGGAAATTTATTGGGAGCTATCCGTCCCGCTATTGAGATGTCTCAGTCTAATGACTTTGATCGATCGATTTATTTTATAGCAGATGCTCATGCTTTAACCTCTGTGAGAGACCCAAAACTCTTTAAGAACTATGTTTATGAAATTGCCGCCACTTGGCTTGCACTTGGTTTAGATTCACGAAAATCAATATTCTTTAAGCAAAGTGATGTGAAGGAAGTTTTTGAACTCACCTGGTTACTCAACTGTATGACTCCAAAAGGAGACATGAATAGGGCACACTCCTATAAAGATCGAGTTCAAAAAAATAACGACGAAGGTAGAGATGCTGATCATGGAGTTAATATGGGGTTATATAGTTATCCCATATTAATGAGCGCGGATATCCTTCTTTATGACACGAATTTTGTTCCTGTCGGTAAAGATCAGATCCAACATGTTGAGATTGCCAGAAGTATAGCTCAAAGATGTAACGAGTATTACGGTGCTGGTACATTGATTGAGCCAAAAGAAGTCATTCAAGAGTCTGGCTCTTACGTTCCGGGGTTGGATGGACGCAAAATGAGTAAGTCATATGGTAATGTTATCTCGCTTTGGGGAACAGAAAAGCAACTCCGAAAAACCATAATGAAAATAAAAACTGATAGCTCTCCTCCTGAGGCTCCCAAGGATCCTGATAAGTGTATAATAATGGAAATGTATCGTCTTTTTGCTACTTCTGAGCAGGTCTCGGCTTTGGAGGTTCGCTATAGAGAAGGTATTGGGTGGGGACATGCTAAAGAGGCATTATTCGAAGTTGTTAACGACTATCTAAAAACTCCTCGAGAAAAGTTTAATCATTTTATGAGTCATACTCATGAGATTGATCAAATCTTAGAGGACGGAGCAGACCGAGCTCGCATGGTAGCGAAAGACACAATGGGTAGAGTTCGTTCGAGAATTACAGGTTTTTAACAAAGAGGATTTATGCGAAAGATAAAAGTTTCAGCGGAAGAACAACTAAAAGAACTCAAGCGTGGAACTGTAGATATCATTCCTGAAGATGAACTTCTAAAGAAATTAAAAAAATCTTATGAAGAAGACAAGCCACTAATTGTTAAATTTGGTGCAGATCCTTCAAGACCTGATATCCATTTGGGTCATACAGTTATTCTTCAAAAATTAAAATTATTACAGGACTTCGGGCACGAAGTTCACTTTCTTATTGGAGATTTCACGGCACGAATTGGAGATCCATCTGGAAAATCTAAAACCAGGCCAATCTTGACTGATCAAGAAGTTATTGAGAATGCGAAAACTTATTCCCAACAGGTGGCAAAAGTCTTGGACATGGAAAAGACAAAAGTAGACTTCAATAATGACTGGCTAGGTGAGCTTTCGCCTATAGATATGATAAAAATTATGGCAAAAGTTACCATCTCCTCTGTTCTTGAGCGGGACGACTTTACTAAGAGATTTAAGGCTCAAGAGGCAATTTACATGCATGAGTTTGCCTACCCCTTGATGCAAGGATATGACTCGGTGGCTATGGATGCAGATCTCGAGCTCGGGGGCACGGATCAGACTTTTAATCTTCTTATGGGTCGTCATCTTCAAAAAGCTTTTGATAAAGAGCCTCAATGTATCCTGACAATGCCAATCCTTGAAGGAACGGACGGCGTTCAAAAAATGAGTAAGTCCTTAGAAAATTATATTTCACTTGAAGATACACCATCAGATATGTTTGGGAAGATGATGAGCATCTCAGATGATTTGATGCTTAAGTATTATGAGCTTCTTTGTAGACGTTCGGCTGAAGAAGTTTCTGAGCTTATTGGAGAAATTAAATCTGGAAAAAAACATCCGATGGATGCCAAAAAAGAATTGGCTGTTGAAATCGTAAATTATTACCATCCGGAAGGAACGGGTGAAGAGGAACGTAAAAAGTTTGAGGATAGGTTTGCAAAGAACAAAATTCCAGATGATATACTGACAGTAGACGTGGAGTCAGGTGAGTTTAAGGTTCTCGATTTTTTTCGCGATATGGAGTTTATTAAATCCAATGGTGAAGGTAGAAGGCTTATTAAGCAAAATGCTTTCAAACTTGACGGAAAAGCTTGCAAAGAAGAAACATTAGATCTTAAAAGTGGTTCAGAGCATATACTAAAATTAGGAAAGCTTCGGATGGCAAAAATTGTCGTCAAATAACTAATTAGGTAAACTTAATTCATGGAATTAGTTTTAGCCTTTGTAAGTGGACTTTTTTTTGCACTCCTTTTAGGAGTAGGGCTGTATTTCTTTTTTTCTAGGCAACAACTTATACAATTTGAAAATCTTTCTCAAAAAATTCTTAAAAAAAGTAGTGATGAGTTTTTAACCCCTTTTGATGAGCAACTTGAAGATTACCGTGAGTTTATTGGTAAAGTGAGAGAGCAAGATATCAAAGAGAGGCAATCGGTGAGAGAGCAGATTTCACAAATGCTTGAAGCCAGCCAGAATATACAAAAAGAGACTCATCAATTGACCCAGGCTTTAAGTTCAGATGTTAAGTTTCAAGGAGATTGGGGGGAGATGGTTCTAGAGCGAGTGCTTGAGCTCGCAGGACTTCAAAACGAGCGGGAATATTACGTTCAAAAAAATATTGAACATGAAGGAAAGAACTACAGACCAGATATTGTCGTTAATCTTCCTGGAGAGAGCTTTATCATTATTGACTCCAAAGTAAGCTTGAAGCCTTATATTCAATATCAAAAAGAGCCCACAGGCTTGAATCTTAAAAGCCTCTATCAATCCATTAAAAGTCATGTGGATGAACTTTCAAAAAAGAATTATCAAAATCTTCCCGGCGTGAACGGGCCGGACTTTGTTTTTATGTTCATTCCAGTAGAAGGAGTTTTTTCTTTAATATTAAAAGAGCATCCTGAGATCATAGATTTTGCACTTAAAAAAAATATAGTCCTGGTCTCACCCCTAAATCTTCTGGCGAGTTTAAAAACGGTGGGAGCATTGTGGAGGATAGATAAGCAGTCTAAAAGCGCACTTGATATAGCGACAAAGGCTGGAGCTATGTTTGATAAGTTTTGCTTGTTAAAGGATGATCTAGATAAAGTTCAAACTCAGTTAGTTCGGCTAGATTCCTCATTTCAAGATATTCATAAGCGTCTTCATAGCGGAAAAGGCAATTTAGTGGATCGAGCCCTAGAATTAAAAGACCATGGTGCTAAAACAAGTCGGGACTTATCCCACTAAAATGCCCAGAAATTTGGGCAATTTTTACTCTCACGAAACAACATAAGCTCTTTAAATCATTGGGTTTTAAGCTCAACTTTAGTTTTCTTCATAAAACTCGAGTATAATGGATTTCAGGAGATTACATCTATGGCAAGGATTGAAAGAAGACATAAGGTCGTATTGAAAATTGGACTCTACGGGAGTTTAGAAGCAGCTGCAAGGCTTACCATTATAGTTGAACCTGGCAAGGTAATACATATCGGTAGAGAGAAGAAGTATTCAAACGTGGCATTGGCGGATAGCCGTTTGTCGCGAAAGCATCTCTCTATTGAAATAAGAGACGGTGGAGTTTTAGTGAGAGACTTAGAAACGAAAAACGGAACCGAGCTTAATGGCTCCGAGCTCACTAGTGAAGGAGAGTATATCTCTGTCGGGGATATGATGAGAATTGGAAAACATCTTCTAATCGTCGACCAGATGGAGAAGCTACTAGATCAAGACATAGTAGAAGATAAAATTATCTACGAAGAAGGCGGTACACGTACTGAAGTAGGTAAAATTGTTTCAGGTTACGGTGCGTAGCAGTATTTAATTAGACACCTAATAAATTTACCAGTATAAACATCGAATATTTCACATAAAAAGGAGCAATGTGTGTTCGATGTGAGCGTGCGAAAGCCCGGTGAAGGCAAGATAATAATTCCTAATTTCCCTATAGATATGATCGCAGCTGATGAGCGTGCGGGAAGTTTCACCAAAAGAAGTATTAAAAAAGAATCAAAGCTAGATGCCTTGTATGCCGCTATTGAAATGGTGGATCTTACAACTCTTGAGGGAATGGACACTCCCGGTAAAGTAAAACAGCTTTGTGGTAAAGCCAGACAAGCTGTTCCTTTTGGTATTCAAAAAGAGATGGAAAAGTTTTCAAACTTCAGGCCGATCCCCAAAGTCGCAGCTGTTTGTGTTTATCCTAATATGGTTCCCTATGCTGCTGAAGCGCTAGAGGGCTCCGGAATTCAGATCGCCTCAGTTGCTACAGCTTTTCCGGCTGGGCAATTACCAATTGATATTAAGGTTTCGGATGTGAAGCGTGCTGTAAAATTTGGTGCCACTGAAATTGATATGGTTATTGACCGAGGTGCTTTCCATCAAGGGCACTATCAAAAGGTTTTCGACGAAATTGTAAAAGTAAAAGAAGCTTGTGGCAAAGCTCATTTGAAAGTGATTCTTGAAACAGGTGAACTTAAAACTTATGACAAAGTAAGACTTGCATCTTGGCTTGCGATGGAGGCAGGAGCGGACTTCATTAAAACTTCTACAGGAAAAGTGAGTCCAGCAGCTACCATGCCGGTGACTCTCGTTATGCTACAAGCAATCCAAGACTATTATGAAATGACGGGAAAAAAGATTGGGATGAAACCCGCTGGTGGAATAAAGAACTCAAAGCAAGCCATTCACTATTTATGTATGGTTAATGAAACGTTAGGGGAAGATTGGCTCACGCCTGATCTTTTTAGGTTTGGCGCAAGTTCCCTTTTGAATGATTTATTAAAGCAAATTTTTAAACAAGTTACGGGGCGATATTATTATGATGATATCTTCTCACTTGATTAGACTGCGAGAGTAATATGACTAAGAAAAAGACTCAAAAAAAGACAAAAGAAAAAACGAAAGCAAAGTCTCAAAAAAAGAATAAATCTAAAACTCTAAAGTTTAATTATGCTCCAGCACTAGAGAGTACCAAAGTTGAGATTTTAGAAAAATATGGAAATTTTATAGGAGGAGAGTTTGTCGCTCCAAAAACTGGGAAATATTTCGACACTGTTAATCCGGCGGATGGGAAAAAGCTAGCGAGTCTTGCGTTAAGTGGTTCAGCCGACGTGGATCTAGCTGTGAAAGCTGCAAGAAAAGCCTTTAAGTCTGAGTGGTCTCAATTGACTGGGAGCGAGCGGGGAAAATTCTTATTTCGAATAGCTAGGATCATTCAAGAGAGATCAAGAGAACTGGCAGTTCTAGAGACCCTGGATGGAGGAAAGCCAATCAAAGAATCTCGCGATGTGGATATACCTTTAGTCGCTCAACATTTTTTCTATAATGCAGGTTGGGCCGATAAACTCGACTATCTTGTTCCTGGGAAAAAAGTGAAGCCTATTGGAGTTTGTGGCCAGATTATTCCTTGGAATTTTCCCATGTTAATGTTGGCCTGGAAAATAGCTCCAGCACTTGCGGCTGGTAATACGGTGGTATTGAAACCAGCGGAACAAACCTCTTTGACGGCTTTAAAGTTTGCTGAAATTTGTCAGGAAGCAGGACTTCCTAAAGGTGTTGTTAATATCATTACAGGTGCAGGTGAGACCGGTGCTGCACTTGTCGATCATAAAGATGTGAACAAAATTGCGTTCACGGGCTCTACAGATATTGGAAAGTTGATCGCCCGTAATGCCGGTAAAACAAATAAAAAGCTTACGATGGAGCTTGGTGGAAAATCGGCTAATATTGTTTTTGCTGATGCAGCGATTGATCAAGCAGTTGAAGGTATTGTCGCGGGGATCTTTTTTAACCAAGGACATGTTTGTTGTGCGGGCTCGAGGCTTCTCATCGAAGAGTCTGTTAAAGACCTTGTTATTAAAAAGTTAAAAGCCAGAATGAAGCAAATTAGAGTTGGTGCTCCTTTGGATAAAAATACCGATCTCGGTGCCATCAATTCAAAAGAGCAATTGAAAAAAATTAGAGATCTTGTTAAACAAGGTCAAAAAGAGGGCGGCGAGTTTTGGCAAGTGGAAACAGTTCTTCCTACTCGTGGAAACTTCTTTGCTCCCTGTCTTTTTATGGACCAATCGGGCTCAAGCACCATCGCGAGAGAAGAGGTCTTTGGACCAGTTTTAAGTGTGAGCACTTTCAGAACTCCAGATGAGGCTATAGCAAAAGCTAATGACACTAACTATGGACTTGCGGCAGGAATATGGTCTGAGAAAGGATCGAAAGTTCATATGGTGGCTTCGAAATTAAAAGCCGGAATCATTTGGGCCAATACCTATAATAAATTTGATGCAACTTCTCCTTTTGGAGGATTTAAAGAAAGTGGCTACGGTCGTGAAGGAGGAAGGCATGGCGTTCTTCCTTACGTGGAGGTTGAGTAGGATGGACGTTTTAAAAACAATTAAGATGTATGTCGGTGGCAGCTTTATTAGATCAGAATCGGGAGCAACGGTAGACTATAAAGTTTCTGGTGAAGAACTCGCTCGAGTTTGTTGGGCTTCTAAAAAAGATTTTAGAAATGCTGTAACCGCTGCTCAGTCAGGACAAAAGTCTTGGGCAAGTAAGACAGCTTACAATAGATCACAAATTCTTTATCGAATGGGGGAGATGGCCCAAGGTAAAGAAACTGAACTGATAAATCTTTTACTTGAGACTGAATTATGCTCTGAGGACGAAGTCGCGATAATAGTTCAAGATATGATTGACACTTTTGTCTATTATGCTGGTTGGTGTGACAAATACCAGCAAGTTATGGGATCTGTTAATCCAGTTGCAGCTCCTTATCATAATTTTACATCTCCAGAGGCATTAGGAGTTGTGAGTTTAATAAGTAGTAAAAAATTTGATCCGGTTGGTCTTATTGATAATATTTGTTCGATATTAGTAGGGGGAAACTCAGTCATCGCTCTCGTTGAAAAAGAAGGCTCTATTTTGCTTTCTGTTCTCGCAGAAATATTTCATACGTCCGATCTTCCTGGGGGAGTGGTAAATCTCTTATCAGGAGACCCAAAGGCATTGGGGCAGGTCGTTTCGGAACATATGGAAGTTCAAGGTTTAAGCTTTCAAAACGAAGATCAAGCTCTTTATTATCAAATGAGATCTAGCTCTGTGGACAATATGAAAAGAGTCGTTGGTTACCATCCTGGGAGAAAAATGAGCCTGGAAAGTGTCTTAGAATTTGTCGAACAAAAAACCGTTTGGCATCCCATTGGTGTTTAAGTTTTATACACCTGATAATTTTTAAACGAATCTTCAACGGGTTTTATTGTCTAACTGTCTAAAAACTTGATAGCTAATCTTGGCATCATTCATGCACCTACATTTAATGTAAAAATTTAATTCATGTAGGAGAGAATCATGAAACTTATGCTTAAAATGACGATGATGTCTGTTTTGATCTTTGGGATGCAAGCCTGTGGTGATCAAAACGAGAGTTCAGGCGGAAAGAAATCTAGCCAAGGCTCAGTAAATGAAGTCGGACAAATTACTGGAAGTGGATCTAACTATAATAGTCCGGAAGAATTAATATCTGCACTTCAAAACAGAAGTATGGCAGATGGAGCTAGAATCGGAGAGCCAGTCTACCATATAGGACCCTACTTTGGCGGCCAAGTTCAAAATACTAGCTTTGATCTAGGTGATCTATTTGATTTTAGCTTTAATACTTGTTTTGTTTTCAACGGAAATGCAAGCGGTGATTGTAATCAAGATGGTCAAGGAATTGGAAATTATCAACTTACTCAAAACCTTTTGAGCTTACTTTCAAATGGTGAATATAAAGTCATAAAAGATGCGAATGCTAATGCGGTAGGATTTGATTTAGCTGATGGCGTTTCTAATGGTCAATTTAGCTTTGAATATCAGAGTTATGATAGATCGGACGACATCTACCAAGCTATGACTAATACAGATGGGCGAGGATATAGAGCCAGAGTTATGAGTGATGTACAAATCACGCTAGAGAGTGGTCAGCAAATTTTAGGAGAGTACCTTGAAATTCTTTATAATGATGGAAGTCTTGAGGGATATGTTATCAGTACTTCTTTTCCTAATATCGCCAACCCATTATTAGTGACAAGAAACAGAGTAATTATTGGTGCACTTGATTTTATGGGACCAAATAGAATTAGATCTATCAATGGAACTCAGCATTCATTTAGCTACGATTATCAGACTAATTCCTGGAGAGCGACTCCGAGTTCACAGCTAAGATACTAGATAAATATTAAAAAAATAATACGGTTTTGGTCAGGCTTCGGTCTGGCCTTTGTCGTTTTAATCCCTCTTTAAATCTATCCGCTTTGAGGTTATCATTTGTTAAAAGACTTTAAGGGGGATTTATGGCGAAATATAAAACCGATCAAGATGATATTTTATTCACTCTCAACGATGTACTTAATGTTTCTCGACATGAGAAATATGGTTTCGATAAAAATTCAGTAAAAGAAATTTTGATTGAACAAGATAAGTGGGTTGAAAATGAAGTCTGGCCTACCCGAGAATCTTCTGATGCAGAAGGTGTGAAGATGACAGAGCAGGGAGTTAAAGTTCCTGAGAATCTTCATAAAGCCACTAGAGGATATTATGAAATGGGTTGGTTTGCCCTTGGTATGCCTGAAAGTGTTGGAGGAACTCCAGTGCCTGAAGCACTTGCAGGCGCATGTCGTGCATTAGGTATAGCGGCTAATACAGCTTGGTCTATGTATCCAGGTCTTACTAAGGGAGCTTTTAGCGTTATTAGAATGGTAGGAGACGATTATCTAAAATCTACCTGTATAGAAAAAATGATCACTGGGCAGTGGGGCGGAACGATGTGTTTGACTGAGGCTGGTGCAGGTTCAGATGTTGGTGCTCTTAAGTCTACCGCTAAACCGATTGAAGGTAAAAAGAATTGGTATAAGGTTACTGGGACAAAAATTTTTATTTCTTCAGGTGAAAGTGATCTCTATGAAAATAATATTCACCTAGTCCTTGCTCGTACTCCAGGTGCAGAAGAAGGAACAAAAGGGATTTCCTTATTCGCGGTACCTCGATTTAAATTTACGGAAGATGGAAGTGTGGGAGAAAGTAATGATGTGAAATGCACCTCTTTTGAACATAAGATGGGAATCCATGCCTCTGCAACTTGCGTAATGAATTTTGGAGACAATGATAATTGTGAAGGTTATCTTGTCGGCAAAGAGTTTGAGGGAATGCAGAATATGTTCATTATGATGAATGAAGCAAGACTCGATTGTGGAATGCAGGGAGAGGCCCAAGCAAACCTTGCCTTTGAACTAACTCGCCAGTACGTCAATGAACGCGTTCAATTTAAGCAGGAAATTGTTCACCATCCTGACGTGAAAAAAATGATG
>CEQY01396352.1_pt1 | contig 12970 bp, 10 predicted proteins | sample 361391 | NCBI WGS metagenome assembly CEQY01 (sample SAMEA2621075, study PRJEB7988) | marine metagenome | isolation source: saline water (ENVO:00002010), including | reverse complement strand
TGGTTTCTCGTTATAATTTGAGTTTGATTCATTATGTACCCCCATATTCAATGTCATATAGACGATACATTTTTACTTGATATAAAAAAATTGACTTTTAACTATCTCATATATTCACTGGGGTTATATCAAAAATAAAAAGGGCACATCTAGTGTGCCCTTATTTCAAATATATTTAAATCTTATTAGTCGATATCTGAGATCAAACAATTCTCATACTTTGGAAGCATGACAACTGAGTATCTTTCTAAATACTCTGTATAAACCTTATCCTCTCCATCCAACTCAATGGGATCACAGGCAAAGGATATATCTCTGGAATTACTTCTTCTGGTAGACTCTTCTACACCATTGATATAGCTAAATGATACCTTGTGAACCGGTATATCCTCATACCCATCAAAATAGCTATTAGTGAAGCGAAGACTTCTTTGGGTGGCCAAAACGAAGCTTTCTCCGTTGCTCTGTGATTCTTTAAAATAATCCCAGTAATGTTGAATATTTCTAGCTTCCACCGGGTGAAAAAGAGAATTAAAGACTGTTCGGTTGTCCTCTGCGACGGACTTATTCAATTTTGCGATAACTTCGTAAGGGGAAGTTGCGAAAGCTTGAGAAGTTAAAATAAGCCCGATAAGAATGATCGTTTTCATAGGGTTTCCTTTGGTTCATTTTAAAATATAAGACTATAATACTATTCTTTAGACTTGATTTGTTCTCACTTGAAAGTTTTATCTCTAGTGTTAAAACTTTAGACAATCCAAACTTCCGAGTCGGGAAGTCGGTTATGTTCTGTGAAAATCTAACAATTCCCTACTTAGGTATTCAGAACAGCTTTGGAATGTTAGAACATTTGAATGCAAAAATTTGTTTTGTCATTGATCAAGGATAGATCAACCTTACTTATCAGCTCGATTTTCGTGTTAGCAGCATTTCTTTCTCTCGGTATCACTAAGCTTGAATTAGAATACTCAATCAAATCTTGGTTTAGATCAGGTGATCAATATCTTCTGCGTTACGAAGACTTCAGAGAGCATTATGGACCTGATTCGAATTTGATTATGATGGTTAAATTCAAAGATAAGGTTTCCAACCCAAAAAATATTAAAACTCTTCAGAATATCGAAAAAGACCTTTGGAAGATCAAAAATATTGTTCGAATAGAGAGTCTTGTAAACTTTAATCGGACATCGGCTCAGGAAGATGAAATTCTTATCAATCCACTCGTACCAGAATCTTATCAGACAAATGATGTTTCCCCATTAGAGTATGAACTTAAAAATAATCCTGAGTTAAAAAATTACCTCATTTCAAAAGACTTAAAGTCTACCGTTTTCTATGCTTATCCACGAAGTAAAGTAGGAATAGAGGGGAAAGTTGCCAAGGGAATTGTGCGAAGTATACAGAAAACAATAATCCCTAACTATCCTGAGGTCGAAATTTATATGACGGGTGGCGTACGAATGGGTGAGGCATTTGAAACCGCAACTCTTGGCGATTTTGCTTTTTTAATTCCCCTAGCGTTTCTTCTTATGGCATTTACACTTTGGATATTTTTAAGAAACACAGTCCTTGTCATATTATCTCTGGGCCTAGTTGCTATAACAGTGTTATCGACTCTGGGAGTTCAAGGTTGGTTAGGGGTAAAACTGGGCTTGGTCACTGCGATGTGCCCTCTCACGGTCATGGCCATTTGTGTGATGGATTTAGTTCATGTTCTTTCAGGATATAAAAAACACAATAATATTCTTTTGGGAATCGAGAGCAATTTAAAACCTACTCTTCTGACAACACTAACAACGATGATTGGATTTCTTAGCTTTTTAACTGCTGAGCTGTATCCCATAGCTAACCTCGGAATTATTTCATCAATAGGAATTGCATTAGCTTGGGTGTATACCATTTTTTTAGTTGGTCCCATGTTATATTTAATTCCTTTGAAACTAAAAACAGCTAAGACAGCAAAAGCACCCCAAATTTTTGACTTTATTTTTGAGCTTACCCAAAAAGCCCCTAAAACTATCATCGTATTCTTTATCATCATTACTGCAGTAAGCTTAAGACTTACTTTTTTAAATCCAATTGATAGCAATGTGCAAAATTATTTTTCTTCTGAAACTGAATTTGCAAAAGCTACGCAAGCCTTTAAGGATAATATTGGTGCTTCAAATGCTGCTGAAATCGTTCTTAAAAGCCCAACTGATATTAAAGATCCTATTTTTCTAAAAAAAGCGGATCAATTTATTCATGCCCTTGAGAAGAGAAGTGATATTGGCAAAGCAGTTTCTCTGATTCACCCTTTAAAAGAAGTTCATAAGGTCATGCGCTCGGGTGATGAAAAAGAATATAAAATAGCAGATTCAAAAGATATTATTGCCCAAGAACTCTTCTTCTTGGACATAAGTCTCGCTCCGGAAAAGAGTATCCGAAATTTTCATTCTATAGATTCTAAAAACTTAAGAGTGAGCATTTTTTGGCATAATGAAAGCTCTGCACAAATAAAAAACGCAACTCAAGAAGTTGAACAATTAATAACAGATCACGGTTTGGAAGGCTATGTAACAGGAGTCGCACCACTCGTACTGGGTATTGACGAATATATTGTTGAGTCTTTTATTGAATCCATGCTTATCGCCACTACCATTATTGCCATCTTCATGATGATCGTTTTTAAAAGTGTCTTCATTGGACTTCTTTCAATTCTTCCCAATATAATTGTCCCTTCTTTTGGAGCAGCTATTTTGTACTTGATGGATAAACCATTCGATACAAGTTCGGTCTTGGTCTTTAGTATTTGTTTAGGTATCGCAATTGATGACACGATTTATTTTATTACGAGAGCTCAAGAGCAATTGGATCAAAATCTAAGTGTCGATCAGGCCATAAAAATTGTGCTCTTAGATGCGGGAAAAACCCTAAGTCTCACCACATTTATTCTCGTTAGCGTATTTTCACTGTTTTACCTCGGCTCTTTCACGCCTAATCATAATTTTGCGATCGCGACCGTGACAGTTCTAAGCTTTGCCTTGATTCTTGATCTCGTATTTCTACCCTGCATCATGACTGTCTTCTTTGGACGTGGAAGGATGATAAAACCAACTAAAGCATAAGGATTTTTTATGAGAGTCTTATTTCTAGTTCTAATGATTTCCATGATGAGCTGTGGAAAAAATAATAACACTCCGATAGATACTCCAAGGCAAGCTCCTGAAAATGAGAGAAGACAGACTAATGATGCCAATGAAACCCTTTCAGATCTAAAGATGGTTTTAGTGGGAAAAATTCTTATGATGAATAAAATTCTTGTTAATGGCTTTGAGCTAGAGATCGATGAATGCCGCAAAGATGATGAAGTTTTCATTAACCAGAATGGGACATTTGAATCCATCGATCATCAAGCTTGCGAAGATATGAATACCGATGCAAAAGGTTCTTATGAGTTTTATATCCAAGCTGGACAAATCTTTCTCGTTCTCAATGATCAAAATGGAAATAAACAAGAGTTTAGGCTCTTATCCTATGGTCTAGAAAGTATCAGTTTTCAAACTCAGCAAGAAATTGAAGGCGAAACCTACGATGTTGAAGTCACTTATCTGATTAAAAAGGGCTCACCAATTATGGCAAGCCCGAATTTATAAATTTGATTGAAATAAAAATTAATAAACCGTCGAGGTTACAGTACAGCTCATAACCTTAACCGAGCACATGTCTTGTAGTCGACTCACACGTCTTCTTGTCTTGCTACTTCTGTCATTAAAATCATAGTTGGCTTTCGTAAACATCTCTTGCAAGCAACCTGGAATTTCTCTTTCATACCTTACGAAGTTGCAGTTTGAAAGGGGTTGGTTTCCTCTCATACCACCTCGTCCACGACCTCTGCCCGGTCCTCTTTGGGCCTGAGCGATTCTTCTATCATCGCAGCGAGCGGCATCCCCGAGAAGTCCTCCGATCAATTTTCCACTTACGATATCATTGATTCCCTGGTTCGGTCTTATGCTTCGAATACAGCGCATATTGGGCTCGTAATGAACTCGTACTTCTCTGGTAGTTGTCTGAGGAATATCGCCAACTCGAGTTGGGATTCCTGAGTTTTCCAAGCATCGAACCTTGCTGAAATCACTCCACTCACTGTCACAGCGATAAACATCTTGTCTTGAATAACGTTTGCCAGCGATAGCTTTAACACAATCTAGTTTACTCGATTGAAAGACATCATCACAGATACCTAAAGCGAGTGGGGAGGTGTAGGCTCTAGAAGCTAGATCATAACAATCTCGCCTATCAAAGCTACTAAAAAGATCTCCACAAACCTCGTCCACGCTTGCTGGAACAACGTTTGCCATTACATAATTTGTTGAAATCAATAGACTTAAAATAAATAACTTCCTCATAAAATCTCCATGGTTTTAGAATTATGACTCGATACCTATTTAAAGATGATGCTTCAATTAAGAGTGAATATTTTTCACTAATGGCAGTTTTTTGTTTTTCCTAGTAGCAGAGATTTTGCCATTCCAAGGCCGAGAGTCCCACCAAAACACAACTCTCCATAACTAGAAGATCTAATACCACCGTGTAAGAAATGGGTATAAGGGTCTTTTCCCCTAAGATCTTCGCCCAAGGCATAAGGGTCATCTTCTAAGCGCCCCACTCTATTTCTTATCTCTTCTTCTGTTCTATATTCAAAAATTTCATGTGATAAATAATAGCAACTTCCCATTTGAGCCGCTCCCACTTTTAGGCCAGTATCATCAAAGCCTCTCTTTCTGAACTCTTTTCTGGCATCACCACCTAAGCCAATGGGATAATATCGACCTTCTCCCACTTGAAACATCCCTCTACGAGTCATACCGATCAAGTCAATCCACTTGTCTCCATCATGTTTCCCCATATCCATCCACTCACTCCATCCTTTGATCTGAAGCTTTCGTCTCAAGACTTCTCCGACATCATCACCAAGCCCCCAACTTCCAGAATTTAAATTGATGAGAACAGAAAATGCTTTTTCAGCGAAAAATTTTCTTAACTCTTGGGTTCCCCTCTTTTTCCATAGAGCTTCTCCTCTAACTCTCCAAGCCAGCATTCCAAGATACATGGAAAGAAATTCCCTGTCTTCATCGGTAAGGGCTGGGTAAGGAAGACTCTCACGACATCTCTCGTAAGCGGTATTTTCAACTTGCTGAAGACTTGCTCTGGATAGACCAGAGCTAAAAATATTGTCGAGAAAGCTTTGAACTCTCTTAAGCTCTTGAGCTAACTTAATTTCATTCATATCTTCAAGTTCTTCAATACTCATTATCAGAGGATCGATAAGTCTTTCATACTGAACTCTCAAAAGAGCCGTTCGACCTTTGTTTTTAAAATCCGTTGTCAGCACTGATTCCGGAAGATCAATCAAAGCCAGAGGAGGAAGAAACACCTGTATCAATCCATCAACATCTTTAAAATACTTATCTTGGTAGGGATTTTGAATTGTGTAGTCATAGTTAAGTTCAGGTCTAGATATTTTTGAGCATGCCTTTTGGAAAATCTTTAAGGCTTCATCCGGGAGAGCCTCTGAAATTGAAATTTCACATAAATCCTCAAATTTATCCTCAACTGGGTTTGGTACTCTATTATAACGAAAAGCATGAAAGACATCCAAAACATCTTTAAACATAGTTATTTTCGTACCATCAAGTTCGACCTCAGAAAAAACATCCAAAGGCAGTTTATGATGATAATTATAAGACTTCTTTAGGTCTGATCGGTTAATGAGATCACTTCTAATGAACTCGTAGGACTTGAAATAATTCTCTCGATTCGCAATGGCTACATTGAGAATCAAGAGACTTAAAAAAATAAAAGTGATTATCCCCGCATTAATCTTCATCAGTTTATCCGACTAATGACAATAAGAGTCTGGCACTTCTCTGATATAGTTACTTCCTCTGAATAAATTGCATGTCATATCAGAGTTAAGCCACACGTATCGCTCACCTTCGTTTGAACTTCTACCGCAGTATGAATTGGGTACTTCTCGGATATAGTCGCTACCTCGAAACAGATTACAAGTCATATCAGAATCAAGCCACACATAGCGTTGACCTTCAGTTGAGCTTCTTCCACAGTAAGAATTGGCAACCTCTCTAATATAATTGTTCCCTCGAAACAAATTACAGGTCATATCAGAATTAAGCCACACATAGCGCTCTTCTCCACCACCTCTATTACATAAAGAGTCAGGCACCTCTCTGATATAGTTACTTCCTCGAAATAAGTTACAAGTCATATCAGAGTCAAGCCACACATACCTATCTTCTCCAACCGGAGCCTCAGGGGCTGTTGAGAATCCATTTTCTTCAATTTGAGAAATCAGACTACATGACTCTCCGGAACCTTCATTCTGGCCAATATAATTGGTTCTAATACAGCTCGGTCTCTGAACAAAATCCTGAGCACCTCGAACCAAGATACCTTCAACTTCAAGGGTTCTTTGGTTAAAAACAGCTGAACCTGAATTTCCGCCGTAAGTGTCAAGACTCGCCTTAAAATACCCATCATTTTCATGCACAGACATGACATTCGCCCCATCCGCGATTTTACTTGGAAGCCCAGAAGGGTGACCTATAACAAATAATGGATCTCCGTTTGAAAGGCTCTTATTATCAGAAAGTTTTAGTGGTGTCCGATCAACAACAGCTCTATCAAGTTTAATGATGGCATAATCAATTCCGGCACCTTCAAGTTTATGTCCAAGAATCTCTTGGCAAGAATACACTTGATCAGAGGAAAAAGATGTATTTATAGAGCCAGCTGAATTTTTTGCGTAATCAAAAATAAATTTTACAGAACGACACGCAGACTCAGTCGTAATACAGTGTCCAGCGGTAACAATTTTGTCAGGTGCCACTAAGAAACCTGAACAGAAAGCAGAGGCTGGTTGATTTCTAAATGGCTCGTCTGAGCAAACATTCGCATCATCCGCAAAATTTGTCTCATCTATATTAATGAGCTCTCCAATACTAGAAAGACTTGAACTTCTAAACAACGCCACAGTAGATCTTGCAAGCTCTCTTATTTCAGCGTCATGGTAGTCAGGCACATCAACTCTATTGTCTTCACCATAGACGACCTTTATGCGAGATGAATTCGCTTCTTCTGTTTCGGCAAATACATTGAACGTACTAATAATAAGTAATAATGAGATTAAATTTTTCATGGCTCCCCTCTTAGTGTTATGGAGGGAGCTTATGCTTTGGACAATTGCTAGCCAAGTAGCTTAGTAAAATCTACACAAATGAGGTCTTAACCCCTTTTAATCTGGGCGGCTAGCACTCGAATTATTTCGATAATTCCTCGGTTCACTTTGATTTCCAAAGTTTTTAGGCTCTTCAAGATCAGCCATTTGTTCGGGATCATGTGAGGAACTCCCTATTCCTTCAGGACAACGGTCTGGGATATTTTCATCAAATTCGCAAGGAGAGAGAGCATTATTTAAAGCCATTGCATTATTGTCAATATCAGCTTCAGAATCAAAGAATGTCGGGTTTTCGACGCTAAAGACATCTGATGGCGCCATAAAACTGCAGTCGCTTAAACGCTCTTCAAACCCAGGGGCAATTGAGTTTCTTAGGGCCTGAGTACTTGTTATTCTTGGTGACTCTGTTGTGGGACTCATTATACTCTCTAAAGTAGCAGAGGCTTTCATGGGAACTTCGGTTATGGGACCGGAATTCATTCTTCTCGTACACAGGATGGTGATATGGCTGATATTTGACTGCTGACTAGATAACCAACCTTTTTCTTCGAATTGTCCGTTACTCCAACATTCGACCTTGAAATGATTCCGATCACTTTTATTCTTGATTCGACAATTTTCTTTTTTAGCAAAAACCGAAATACTCAGTGTGCTGACTAATAAACCTAATATCAACTTTTTCATACCTTTCCTTTTCCCCTCTTAAATTATACAAGGATTACTCTTAAAAGCTGGTAAGATTTTCACAAATTCACTTAAAATTCAGGCTTTTAGCTTAGTAAAATAAAGGAAATCGGTTTAAGGGCTGCAAAGAATTTGAGGCAGCTTCCACTCATGTCAGTCAGCGCTTTAAAAGCATCTCAATTTGCTTTTGCTGCTTTTCAATAATCATCTGTTGAGCTTCAATTTTTTGATTTAAAGCTTTCACTGAATCAATCAAAGGGGCCACTAGCCCTGAATAGTTAACGGAGAGATTTCCTCTTTGATCCTCTTGAACGAGTTCCGGAAAAACTTTTTCAATATCCTGAGCCAGGACTCCGATTTGCCTTCTTTGATCTTTAGAAAATTCTTTTCGCCAATAAAAACTCACAGGATTAATCTCATCAATCTTTTTTAGACTTTCTTTCAAAGGTGTAATGTCTTCTTTAAGCCTCTCGTCAGAGCTAGCCGTTACGGTACCGGAAACATTTAAATTTCCCACAATTTCACTATCTCCATTTACGGTAAAGCCGTCTCCATTTATAACGAATCCTTTTTTAGATCCGTCTCCTCTGGAGTTTATGAGCACATTACCCGTCATTTGAATATCAGCATCAGCTGGCATACCTGGTCCAACGCCTGATCTTAGATAAAGCTTATCATCGACGCTTATACTGACAACGGGTTGTTTGGTATTTCTATGAGCGATATGGAATCCACCGACATTAAAGGCGGAAGCTCCACCCATCGCTGCTAGGGACCAGTTCTCACCAACCCCAGATTCAAATACCATTCTTGCTCTTCCTGTTCCTGGGGTCGTTTCATTTCCTAATATTCTTATTCCCGAACCTCCCGTGACGCTGGGTTGAGCACTAACATCAAGGGCATATTGAGAAGCGGTAGCATCAGTGGGGGGGAGAAGTCTTGGATAACCAATTCGCACTTGGCCGTCATCCTCTAATAGGACAGCTCTATTCTCAACATTTCTTTGAGTAAAACTCATTATATCTCGTCCATGATCATAGAGAATAAGGCCATCCCAACCTCCACCATTACCCTCATCATCACCATCAGAAAATTGAATACCACCTTTAGAGTTTTTATTTTTAACTAAAAATCCTAATTGAGCATTCGCCTCATCTGTCACTCCATCGTTTGGATTTTCAATAACGATAAGTGCATTTTTACCAATATCAAGTCCATTGGGGTTCAGTCCTGCCCCATCATAGCCTCCAATTACATGCAAAAGTGCTTTTGGATCTACAATACCGACACCAACATTACCAGAGCTATAATGAATTCCCATACTGTCCGCCTGCCAATGAGAATTATCAATATCTGCAGCTGAACAAGATTCTAAAACACCACTTCCATCACTACGAGAAATGATATTAATATAAGAAACTTGATTTTTAGTCCCTAAGCTATTGGCTTCGCTTCCAGTTCTTTCAACCGAAATTTTAAGTCTCGTAACACCAAAATTTCCCTCAATCGGCTCAAAACCAACTAAGTCAAGCTGCTTCAAAACCAATAGTCCTGAATGATATTGCTCACCGATGGCAAACTTATTGGTTCCGTCCAGGTTTACTAAATTAGTCGTAAGATTAGATTCAGTTCCTGCTAGACTTGGAAAATTAATAGCAGAGAAATTATGAGTACAAACGGTGGTGTCTGCCAGAAATGATCTTACATAATTTTCAAAACTGACTTGTTCAAATTTTTGCCGGGTCACTCGGGCGGATTTAGAACCAATTTCGGTTTGTTTCATTATGACCAATGAAGTGATCCCCACAAGAGCTGCCCCGATCAGGGATTGAACCATTGAAACACCAGACTCATTTAATTTCATATTAATTCCTTTATCCTCTTAGGATATAAAGGACAGAAGTCAAAAACAAGTCTCTGCTATTAGAATAATTATGCTAAAATTAGATTATGAAACTTTCTTTTATTATTGGGCTAATCCTGTCATGTACTTCTTTTACTATCAGTGCGTGTACAAGTGATGCAGACTGTGACACCTCTAAACCTGAGAGATGTGTTGACCCTCCGGCAAGCTGTAGTGGTTGTACGGCAAAAAGTTTAGAAGTCATCATTCTTCCCATATTCAATGAAATTCCTTTTGAGCATACAGTAGCGCTAGGTGGCAGTAGTCACGGCGATAATAATTGTGGTTGCACGAGACTAAATCTACCAACTAAAACATTCAATATTGATAAGTTGATTTTTTCGGATGGATACAACGGAAAAGATTTTTCTATCGATAAGATCCCCTCTCAAGAGATTAAAGAGACGTTTTCCTACTCAGAGCCTAATTATATTGATCCCCCCGCAACTTGTGTTTATCCATGAGCCTTCGGCTTTAGGATGAACATGAGACGAAGTGAAGACGACAATGCCAAGGTGATTTCATTTCTTTGTCAAAATAGTGACCTGAGCACTATTTTTTCCTCGAATGCGACACCAAATTTTGTACTGTCTATCGAAATCACTGAGATGGTATAATGGCGCGGCGTGAGAGATTTATTGAGCTCTCATCCTGATCGCTCACCCTACGGGGCAAGCATAAAAAATATCTTCCTGATATTTTTTTGAACTCCCTTCGGTTTTTCGACTCTCTCAATAATCGTATCATTCAATCAAAAAGCCCCCATGCTCTAGGAGCAACAAGCGAAGTTGAGGGAGCGTACACAGAAGTACGTGACCGAAACTGAGACGAAGTTAGCGACGAAGATGATGGGGGCTTTTTGTTTGAATGGCGCGGCGTGAGAGATTCGAACTCCCGACCAATTGGTTCGAAGCCAACTACTCTATCCAGCTGAGCTAACGCCGCGCTTGAAAATTTAGGTTAACCCAAAAAAAAGGGTTAGGCTACTATTTGATTATTTGGACTCTACTGTCTGTCCTAGCCGCTCCACGAAAAAGATGAGAGCTAACCCTAGCCCTGCAAATATTAAAGCTAGTATGACTTCTGAATTGAGGTGATCCGGAAGATAATTAGCTTCTTCCAATACATGTCTTTTTCCTCGAATGATGATCTCATTAATTGCAGACTTCCAAGGCCATATTTTTTTTAATGATCCAATCATAAATCCCGTCAAAAGGCTCATGGTAAGACCATAATAATTTTTCAACAAAAAGTTTAACATCTTTGAAAAGCTAAGTAGTCCCAATAAACATCCCGAGGAAAAAACTATAATCGCTGTAATATTATCTCCTACGAATGGATTTTTGAGAGCCGAAGTAATACTCATGTATTTTCCCAATATTAGCAGAATAAAGGACCCACTAATACCAGGGAGTATCATGGCACATATTGCTATCGCCCCAGAGAGAAAAAGCATGAGATGAGTCTCTGGAGTGTTTACAGGAATTAAAGAAACAGCCAAATAACCTGTTATACTTCCCACACCAAGAGCAACTAAATTGATAGGTTTCTTTAAATTTGGAATATGCTTTGCCACATAAACGACTGAAGCTAATATTAAACCAAAGAAAAATGACCAAGTATAAATGGCATGTTCATTCATCAAAAAATGCATAATACGAGACATGAGAATAATGGCAGTTAGAATTCCAACTCCCAGCGGAATCAAAAAGCTGATATTGATATGATCGAGAAGATCCTTAAATCTTTTTTGAATCAATAAGTCGACTGCAGTCTTATTTATCTTTGCAATTGAAGAGACCAATTCGTCATAGATCCCCGTAACAAGGGCAATCGTACCCCCGGAAACACCCGGAACGATATCGGCCATGCCCATTCCAAAACCTTTAAGAAATAATGGTAGATTTCTTTTACTGCTCTTCAACACTTTCACGATTGTTTAGAAGTTCATCAACTTCTTCGATATCAAATTCAGTCAGCCCATAAGGATTTTCCTTATCGTTAAGGTCTTCATCCAAAAAGCGTTGACCAAAATTTTCTTCTAACTCATCCAAAGACTCTTGTTCCTCAGTCCCAAATTTCTTTTCAACATCATTGAGGTTTTGGTCTTCCAAAAGTCTGTCCTCATCGAGCCTAGCTTCAGTTAGCATTTGTTCTGCTGCCTCAAGCTCACCTTCAAGTCTCTCTAAAGACCTCAGGTCTCTTTCATTATCAGTTATAATAGACTTTTCTCTTTCTTGTCTTTCTAGTTCTGCAAGCTCATCCTCAGTGAATTGAATTTTGTCTGCTTTATCAAGAAGAGAGTCATTTAGATCGTCTAAATTTAACTCTACATCTAATTCATCTACCGCTTTATCGCCTAAACGATCAGTTTGTTTATCTGTAAATTGATTTTTAAAACGAGTAACCCTAGCAGCTTCCTCTTTCGTTTTCGTTACTGCAATATCACCTATTTTAAAATCTCTCGTTGCTTGAGTGACAATTCCCGTAGCAAAATTGTCTGTAAGATTTATGACAGTAATCTCTCCATTTTTGTAGGCAGGATTTTCAGTAATATTTTTCTTAGTTCCTCTATCTTTAAACCCATAGACTTGAAAGACATTTCCAACTTCGACTCCGTCAGCACGACCTCTATCGAGATAGACCACATCTCCAAAATAAGGATAGCTTTGTCCATTGTACGAAGAGATTAAAACTGATTCTATAATTCGAGAATTATAGGTTTTGGTTATCTGTTGAATCCTAGGAGTATAAACTGTGACTCGATTCCCTCTTTTTATTCCGTCGGAGGAATCAATAATTTCACACTCCCAGAGATCTTCTTGTTTTTGAACCACTTGAATACTTCCGGCAATTGAATATTGGAACCCTTTTCTATCTGAATTTTTCTGAGAAACTTCTCCTTCAGCAACATAGATAGAAAACTTATCCCCCGGAACAATATCTATTTGGTCATCAAACCTGACATAAACTTTGTCAAACATTGTAAAATATAAATTTTCTTCCACTGCAGATTCAACTTTTCCAAAGTCCTGCACCAAATTAGTTGTCACAAAAGTTGTGAGGTGAAACCCTTCTTTATATTCATACTGGACTTTTGAACTTTTATCAAAGCCTTGGTCATCGTATTCGCTTTCGGGAACCGA
>CEQY01396353.1_pt1 | contig 12971 bp, 8 predicted proteins | sample 361391 | NCBI WGS metagenome assembly CEQY01 (sample SAMEA2621075, study PRJEB7988) | marine metagenome | isolation source: saline water (ENVO:00002010), including | reverse complement strand
GAGGTGTAGGAGGCAAGGACATCTCCACTGCCAAGGTTGATTGAAAATCTAGGGGTGCCTGTGACATAAACTGTATCGTCAAAGACTGCTATAAATTGCAAAGACTCCCCAATATAAAAAGTGGCCGGAGTTGGTGGGGTGACTGCGCTTAATATGGGGGCTAAGGTATCGACTTGGACACCTGAGGTATTAGGAGAGTTTAAAATTTCAGAACTCGCATCGGTTAAAGCTCCGGCATTTGAAAACTGAATGGTAGCACCATTAAAATCAAGAGTACCAGGCAGAACAATTCCATCACTATCGTTATCGCCTGCTTGAACGGTATATCGAAAGGTTAAGTTTTTCGTACCAGAACCAGTAAGGTAATCAGCATCTTTTGATGAGCCACCAATATCGATGGCAAGTTTAGGACTTCCTGAGACAGTTAAGATAGAAGGATGAGCTAAAACAAAATCAATATTATCGCCTTCGGCGAAAACTTGATTCGGTGGGGGAGTAATCACGAATCCATTATTAACTTCTTGGTGGTTAGCAAAGAGCCCACCTCCGCCACCTTCTTCACCACCGCCACTATCAAAGCAGCTTGTAAAAAGAAGTGTGAATATTAGAAACGAAAGATATCTATTTATATGTGTCTCCCAACTAAATCTCTGTAAACCTTATCGACATAAATTATGGTATTTATTAGATTTTACCGGGAATCTGACTGGGGGAGTCTGATAAATTTATAAGAAAAATTTGTCAATAAATTCAATGGTTTATAGATAGGTGAAGGAGGTGAAATTTAAGAAGTTTTTTAGTTTAAAAATTTTTGCCTAGATTTGATGGCAAATGGGATCTTAGACTTTCTGCATTTTGAGAGACATGATATTTTTAATTTCATGTTGGACTTTGTTCTTTATTGCTTCAGGAGCAAGATTTTTTGCGTAGTTTTTTTATTTAATCTTGGATTAAATTTTTACAGTGTTGAATTTGATTCCTCTGTTCAGCCTCCAGAAATCTGTGCTTCTTCCAGTATTAGTCTAGAATCTAAATCTTTTGTTTCTCAAAACCTAAATCTTTTTTTATTGCCAGGAGTAAGTTTCCAAAAGAACTTGAAACTTGGCATAAGTTTTTTAAAGAGCTTAGTTGAATTAAAATTAAAAAATAAGATTTCTTATTATAGGAAATTGCTTTTAAGGTTAAATGAACTTTATTTTATATCCTTTCCTCGCGGACCACCGATACTTTCATTCAAATAAATTACCTCTTAAATTTAAATTCTAAATAAGGATATGGAATGAAATATTTTTTTATATTAGGACTCGCTCTGTTGAGTCTTTCGAACTCTTATGCAATCTCGAGACCCGATGGTCATGCTCCGATAGGAATTATGGGCGATCATGGTCACTCAAAAGGAGATTGGATGCTTTCTGTGCGCCAAATGCAAATGCAGATGGAAAAACTTTTTGACGATTCTTCTGAAATAGATGTTTTTGATGAGACCAATTTTATGATGTCTCCAAAGTCTATGACGATGAATATGACCATGTTAGGTGTCATGTACGGAGTGTCTGATCAGTGGACTTTGATGCTGATGCTCAATTATGTTGATAATAAGATGGATGTTGAAAGAAAGTCGGGAGGCGAAGATATTGAGATGAGTTCATTTGGTATAGGTGATTCAGCAATCGGAGGAATCTATACACTTTTTGAAAACGAAAGCAGTCGATTAGTGATGAACCTTGGGTTCTCTCTCCCAACAGGCTCAGTTTCGCGAGATCGAAGCGGTAGCCGTCTAGGCTATCCTATGCAATTAGGAGCTGGAAGCTCTGGAGTTTACTCTTCTTTAAATTACGCTGTTTTTAAAAATTGGGGCTCACTTGGGAGTGAGGTGAAACTTAAAACTTATCTCTCAGAAAATAATCAAGAATATCAGCGGGGTTCTGAATATAGTTTGAGTTTTTGGGGAAGTTATTTGTTAGCAGATCAATTGGCGGCTTCTATTCGATTAGAACATAAGGCTGTCGATCCTATAATGGGAGAGGATGAGAAAATGGGATCTATGTCCCCAGTTCTTCTGCCAAACCTTCAGCATGGCCAGCGTACTTTCGTTCACTTAGGTACGAATTATATAATGAATAGTGGAGACAGGTTAGCATTTGAGTACGGTACTCCGCTAGCCTTTCAGGTGAGTGGCCCGCAAATGATACCAAACTCAATAGTGACGTTAGCTTGGCAAAAAGCATTCTAACTGATTGCCTAGAGGACAATTCTGCCTGCAAGTATTTAGAATTGCATAAAGTTATAATAGGAGGGTGAAAAATTTCGCTCTCCATTTTATGTTAGGGTTACTATTTTTGACAGCTGGCTGTTCCCAGCGAATCAAGGTCCCGATCAATCGAATGATGTCTCCTGAAGCTATTGGTAAAGGAGCCGAGGTAAGCTATCGAAACACAGGTTACTCACAAGGGGTGTTGCAATTTACTAACAACGATACCAATAACCCTTTAATTTTGAGCACAGTTCAAAATAATGAATTTTATCTCGGTCTAGGGATTTCAGAAAACGCAGATTTATTTGTGAGAGTTCCAGAAGAGTCTTCATCGCTTGTTGGATTAAAAGTTCAAGTCCTCGGTGCGCCCGCGAAGGCAGGTGCCAATGGACATAATCTCGCTTTCACTCTTGCCATGGGAAGTGAGAGAGATGAGTTTAATGATGTTTTTACAATTGATCTAAAATCTGATGTGAGAGATTATTCTTTGATACATGGGTATCGAACAAATCCTTTTGTTATGTATTATGATGGAGTCTCACTTACTAATTTTAGATTTCGTGGAAGTGTAAAAGGTGCCACAGGACTTAACTCCAATTCAATTGATTATGAAGCTCAAAATATTTTAGGTGCGTTTGCAGGTGTGATTCTTGGCAAACATGATTTACATTTAACGGTTGAGCTTGGAGGTCAGGTAATTCGCTGGACCAATACAGAACAGGGTAGTTTTCAACACTTTGGCCTTGCTGTTACTGGCGGATGGTAGGCTTTTCCCCCTTTAAAAGACTGGCTTTTTAAATTGATACAATAACAGTAGGGAATCTTAAGGTTATGATGAAGTATTTATTCCTATTTTTATTATCCCTTCAAGCGAAGGCGATTCTTCCTTTTGAGGATGCTGTTAGTCCGGAATTTGTGACAAGTGCTCGTGCTCTTGCTATGGGAAATGCCTACGCTAGTAAAGTTGATGACGGCTGGGCTGCATTTTATAATCCTGCAGGTTTGGGAACTGTTCGCGGTCTTCAATTCCATTTGACTAATATTCATTTAGAAATGAATGATGGATTTATGAACGTAGCGGGAAATGGACCGGTGACTGAGTCGCTGGAAAATTACCAAGATGCTTTTGATCCAGTGGCCCTACGAGGACTGCACGCTGCTAAGCCTGGTAATATTTCTCATGCTCGATTTCAAGCTTTTCCTAATTTGACCTATCGAGGAATCACTCTTGGCTATATGTACGCTCAACAAAATAGGGCGAGACTTCGAAGTTTATCTGATAATTTTGAAATTGCTGAAAGAATTGACTCTGGACCTGTCTTGGCCTTTAGTGCTTCTCTTTTTGGGGGAGTCATAAAATTTGGAGCCTCGGGTGTTTTACTGACGAGAAAGCAACTTCAAAAAGATTTTGCTCCAAGTGATTCAGTTACAGTGGATACTCAAGCAGATTATACTCAAGGAACGATGACTCATGTTACCGCTGGAACTCGTATTACTCTGCCCATTGCATGGCTTCCTACTTTTTCATTGGTTCAAAGAAATACAGGAGATCAAGAATTTTATGGAGAGTCCTTTAGTGGACCCCCTCCAGCGATTCCCACAACAACAGATGTTTCCTTTTCTATAACTCCAAATCTTGGGAGAACAATGCGTATGCATCTTGAGGTGGCCAGGAAGGATCTGGGTGATCAATATGAAGTTGTTCCCGCTCAAAGAAAACTAATGGGAGGAATCGAGTTCGATTATATGCGCCAGATGTTTGTTCGTTTTGGTTATGGAGATGGCTGGGGATCAGGCGGAATCGGAGTGAGAAATAAAGATTTCGCCTTTGATTTAACCACTTATGCAATTGAAGCCTCAGATGATGGAGTAAGAGAGGAAGAGGATAGAAGAACCGTCCTCTCAATTTCCAGTAGTATTTACTAATTAATTCAATATTGTTTGACATACCAAACATATTCCTGATACTCCGCTAACATGAAGTTTTTACTAGCTATTTTAATGGTGGGACCCGCCTATGCGGAATATGATGGATTGATAAATTTAGGTGAACGCTTGTTTAGCGATCCGCGTTTTTCTCAAGAATTTGCCACTCAATCAGCAAGTATAAATGATCCAAACACCAAAGGAATTTCTTGTTTAGATTGCCATAAGGTTGATAGCGATTTTGATCCTACAACTGGCCTTGGTATGAGAACTTATTCAGACTCAGTAGCCAAAACTCCGGTTCCACTTAGGTTGGAAGATAAAATAGATCAAACTCTTAGAAATACACCTGCATTAGTGGGAATAGGTTCACCTTTTAGCGCAACTCGTTTTTCACACTGGGATGGTGAATTTGCAGATCATTCCGAAACTGTTTTAGGAAATTTTGCCGGTAGAAATATGGGCTGGCTTCAAAGTGAAAAAAATAGAGCGTTAGATCAAATCATTGCAGTCATATCTGGTGATGATGGAAGCTTAGAGCTTTCCCAAGAATTTGGTGGAAGTTATGATCGAGTTTTATTGGGAGTTGACCCAAGTCTTAGTGATGAATTAAGACTTAATGAAAATGACAGGTTAGATGTAAAAACGGCTTCAAAGCAAGATATTATTGATCTTGTTATTAAATCAGTTACTGCTTACTTAAATGATCTAAGTTTTGAACGTGACGAAAACGATCAATATATAGGCTCTCCTTACGATCAATTCTTATTGGCCAATGGTTTTAAATCAGCTCCAAGCCCAGGACAAACGGTTAACCAATATATGGTTGAGCTACGTTCTGGACTAGCAAAATTGAATGAACCTAAATTTATAGCAAAAAAATACTTTCCTACTCACGGTAGAGAATTTGGATTTGGTGAACAAGAATGGGCAGGACTCAAAGTATTTTTTAATTTACCTAAAGCAGATGGATCACTCAATCAAGGGATGTGTCTCGTCTGTCACAAGCCACCGACATTTAGTGATGGGCTTTTTCATAATATTGGAACCACCCAGCTTGAGTATGAAAGAGTTCATGGTCAGGGAACATTCAAGCAACTTCAGATTCCAGAACTCGATCAAAGAGGGGAAACTTTCATGGCAGCCTCTTCTACTATCGAGGATCCTCAAGCAGTCGATCTTGGAGTGTGGAATTTTTTCGCCAGGGACGATAAGCCGGAGTTGACCCAATATATTCGAAAAACACATTGTAGAGATTTAAATAATTGTCCCAATGAAGCTTTGCTTCCCTTCATGGTAGCCAAGTTTAAAACTCCAGGGCTTCGAAATCTAAATCACTCCGCTCCGTATTTTCATAATGGTTCTTCTCCTCATTTGTACCATCTTTTGCACGAATACAAGAGAGCCTCTAACCTTATGCGAGCAGGAGAGTTAAGAAATGGAGATCCAAGGCTTCGTCCTATGAAACTTTTTCATCATGAGATTCACTCTTTGGTACCATTTCTAGAAAGTTTAAACGAAAATTACGAGTAGCGCTGGCCAAGCAGAGGCTATCCTGCTAATTTCTGGGAAAAAAGAGGGTTCAAATCCCTCCCAATTGTATTGGACATAAACCTGGAGAAAACATCGTGAATACTACGGTAGAGACCACTACTATCAAAAATCCCTACGCAGCATTTTTAGACGAACTCGAAAAGCCTGCCCGCTATATTGGGGGAGAGCATTTTATCATCAAAAAAGATTGGGAGAGTCTTACTGGTAAAGTCGCTCTATGTTTTCCCGATGTTTACGAAATAGGAATGAGCCATCTTGGTTTCAAGATATTATACGAAGAACTGAATAAAGATCCTGAACTCTGTGCGGAAAGAGCTTTTTGTCCTTGGATTGATATGGAAGCTAAAATGCGCGAGCAGAAACTTCCTTTAGTCACACTTGAAAATTTCAAACCTTTGTCTGAATTCGATATTGTGGGTTTTTCTCTTCAGTATGAAATGAGTTACACGAATATTATTAATATGCTTGATCTAGGTGGAATAACCATTCACCAAAATGAACGACGTGAAGAAGAGCCTTTTGTTATTGTCGGTGGACCTTGCGCCACTCACCCAGAGCCACTAGCTCCTTTTGTCGATTTTGTTGTTGTAGGAGATGGTGAGCAAATTTTTGCAAAGATCGCGCGCTTTATTGGTCGTGCTAGATCCGAAGGTATGAAAAGAGATCAGATTCTTTTTGAACTAGCTAAGCAAAAAGGGATTTATGTTCCCGCATTTTATGATACTGAAATTTGTGAATCCTCAGGGCTGCAATATGTAAGTGGGCCAAAGCCTGAATTTGATGGGCCTCTTGCTCCGAGAGTGCAGCGATTTTTTGTAGATAGCTTAAAAGATTATCCTTTCCCTACGCAATCTCCGATCCCCCATATGACCGCCATTTTTGATCGTTTTTCAGTTGAGTTAAGTCGTGGTTGTACGGAAGGCTGTCGTTTCTGTCAGGCAGGTATGATCTATAGACCTGTTAGAGAGAGAAAGCCAGATGACGTCGTTCAACTGGTAATGGATGGAATTAAAGCCGGTGGTTTTGATGAGGCTTCTTTAACTTGTCTTTCTACTGCAGATTATTCAGCCGTTACACCGCTTGTAATTGAGCTTTTAGACAAACTTTCCAAAGATAAATCAACTCTAGGGATTTCAAGCCTTCGTGCCTATGGTCTAGATGAAAGAGTCTTGGATAAACTGGCTGAAGTAAAAAATTCTTCTCTTACTTTTGCTCCTGAAGCTGGTAGTGAAAGAATGAGAAAAGTTATTAATAAAAATGTCTCAGAGGAAGACATGCTTAAAACAGCTTATGATGTTTTCTCCCGTGGTTGGAAAAAAATGAAATTATATTTCATGATAGGTCTTCCCACTGAAACTGATGAAGATGTTATCGCTATTATGGAGACAGGTAAAAAAGCGAAACAAATTGGGCAAAAAAAATGTGGTGTCGGTAATCCAAATATTACCATAAGCGTCTCTAGTTATGTTCCAAAGCCTCATACGCCTTTTCAATGGGCACAGATGATTCCCCTTGAGGAAATTATTAGAAAACAAAATCTTCTTAAAGATCATGCGGTTAAATTTGGTTTAAGTTTCAGAAAACATTGGTCGAAGATTTCACATTTAGAGGGAATTGTGAGTAGAGGCGATAGAAGAGTCGGCCGTGCTATCTATCTGGCTTGGGAAAAAGGCTGCCGTTTTGATGGATGGAATGAGACTTTTGATCATGATAAATGGATTGAAGCAGTAGAAGAATCTGGAATTAGTCCTGAAATTTACTTAAACACCATTCCCATGGATGCGAAACTTCCTTGGGATCATATCGATGTTGGTTTAGAGGAAAAATTTCTTAAAAGAGAATGGACGAAGGCTACCAAAAACAGACTGTCTCCTCCTTGTGGGAAAGTTGCAGGGATGATTGTTCATCATTCAAACCTTGAAGCTCTTGAGAAGACTTTTGATATAGATAAGAAACGTCTTGTTTGTTATCACTGTGGAGTTGAGTGCGATCTCAAGGAGATGGTCGACGAAAGAAGAGATTATCTCCAAAGAATGGATGCCGTAGAAGAAGTACCTTATGAGAGACCTACTGAGCGCAAGAAAATTGTTGATCTTCGAGAAAAACGTGGGCAATTTGTTGGTTACAAATACCGAATTGAGTTCTCAAAGATAGGGCCTTTAAGTTTTATTTCTCACTTAGATCTTCAAAAGATTATGGTGAGAATTTTTAAGCGGGCGGAAATTGAAGTTCTTCATAGTGAAGGATTTAAACTCAGACCACTTATGTCTTTTGGTCCGGCCCTCTCGTTAGGTATCAGTTCATTATCTGAATATTTTGATATTAGAGTCCCTGAACAATGGGGAGACAAGGAAGAGGTTCTTGAAAAACTTCGGGCTCATAGTGAGAAAGGAATTCGCTTTAAATCTATTTTAGAGATTGAAAAGAAAGACAAGTCTATTCAAGAAGCAGTAAAAGAGTTTGCTTATTTTGTTCCTTTTAAACCAGAGCAAAATAAAATAGAGGCTCTTCAAGCCTTGGAAAGTGCTGATCAAATTGTGATAAAAAGTTTTGTGAAAAAATTAAAGGCTTATAAGGATAAAGATATAAAACCTAAGATAAATTCCTTTGATGTCGGAAAACTCGACTTCAGTGATGAAATTATTTCAGTGATAGACGAAGTTTCCCCCTGTAGAAACGAAGGGTTTATGATTCGAACTGATGTGGATTCTGGAACTTCCATCAGACCTAGTGATTTGAAATTAGGTCTAGAATCTTTAGGGATAAAAGTAGAGAAACCCATTAAGGTAGAAAGTGTGATTCGCTGATTAATATAGTCGGCTTATTATGTTTGAGAAAGAAACTCCTTTTAAGGTTTATAAGTACTTAATTTTTAGGATTACTTATAGGTTTCAACTTTGTCTTTTCTAAGTACTCGGATTTTCTTGCCGCTTAGAACCCAATAGCAGCATCGTCTATAATTAAGTGTGTTTAGAGGTAATGCTATGAAATTGTTAGTGATGGTTTTTTTGGTTTATTCCCCATTAGTGTTCTCTTTTGGAGGAAGGTCTAGAAAGCAGGAGACTCCAGAAAGAAGCTTTGAAACTGAATCAAGAATCCAATGTGTAAATCCAATTAGAGAACAATCTTCTCCTGCGATTTCAAGTCTAGCCAATAACTTACAGGAAGTTCAAAGTCATGAAGCGTGTCGTCCCTTAGAAATAGGAGAAACCCGCGTGACTGAAGGGCAGGCACTTAATGGAGTCGCACAAAACTACTCAATCACAAAAACCGGATCTAATAGATTTGAAGCCGGCTTCACGTTGAATTTCATTCCCAACGAACAAAATCCACAGGCTAAACCGAATATGGAGAACAAGGTAAGAGAATGCTTCCAAGGAATGAGAAACGTGGGAGCTTCTGATGATATGGGGAGAATCGTAGACTTTAAAATGTATACTCCCGCTGAAGCTCGTTCATTACCTGAAAATATAAGGCCCCCAACAGTGGATATTACCTTAAATGACGATATGGAACCCAATGCTGGAAATTATAAGTCTAATTTTGACTGTGCGACGATCGTACATGAGGTTATGCACCTTATGGGACTTCACGATGAATATCACAATATGAGAAGAGCTGATTTGGTCAAAAGGGATCCTGTTACAAACCAAGAGCTTGAGAGAATAGATTATGTGACTGTTTCAAGGATGAATAATGAAGAGCGAACAGCTCTACTTGAAAACGATGATTACGAGCGTATTTATCATTATAATGATTGTCGCGCTATTATAGATGCTCAAACATTGATGAAAAATCATAGATCTTTTTTCCCGCAAACCATGCCTCAATTTTTTAGATGTAAGTGCGAAAACGAAGGATGTATAAGCAAGTTTATGAGTTTACCAGCAGAGAAAAGAAACCTGATTCAGAAATCTCAGTTTCTTCTCACAAGTATCGATAATTTTAGAGAGTACTGCTCAGTCAGTGAGTCAAACATAACAAGTCGTTTTATAAGTATTAATGACGACTCAGTTAGAGATAATCAAACGATAACGAATTTGTCTTTTCAAGGGGATCAATTCTCTTTTACCAATACGGACTTTGGTTTCAGTGAACCTGATATAAGGTTCAAAAGAACGCGAAGGCAGTATCAATGTAGATGCACAGAGGGTGAGACAGACTGTGACGTTCTACGACAGACTTTGAGTCGTATTGCTGAAAGAGGAGTTTTTTCACAACAGGTTGCAACTTGTACCTATCCTTCAACGCATGTTGAAATGAATAATGTCTCTGCAGAATCCTTAGGTCAGCTAAATCCTCAAAACGAATTTATTATCGTTAATGACTCGCCAGGAAGAATTCCTATGTTCAGAAATGCTTACGTTGAGAAAATGATCTATCCCCGCTGCCAATCTAGAGCACCAAAATATGAAGCCTGTACTCAGTATTCTTATTTGCGAGCGGGCGCTGATTGCTCGTCCAGGCCGTCTTATTGTGGAAACTCTAGTTGGATCGATGATATTCAATAATGTTTAAGCTCAGTTAAGTATTTTCAAATACTTACAATAAGTAATTTTTTGCGACTCACCTAGGCAAATGTCCCTGATTTCGATAGATTGAATTCGAAAAACAGCAAAAGGATACCTGCAAATGGCAACTGAACAGACTCATGGTGTAACCAAGGCACAGAAGGCTTTCAAAGCAAAACTCGAGATGATTGAAAAGCATGATCTCGATAAAGATACTCTCGTGGGAATGTATCGAAATTCCTATCTATCTAGAAAAGTAGACGACACAGAAATCACGATGAAAAAACAATCAAAAGCTTTTTTTCAAATTAGTGGGGCGGGACATGAAGGTATTTTATCTGCGGCAGCGCAAATATTAAAACCAAGTTATGATTATTTCTTAACCTATTACCGAGACCGCGCTCTTTGTTTAGGTCTTGGGGTTACTCCTTATGAAATGCTTTGCCAGGCGAATGGTAATATTGGAGATACAGCGACTCACGGTCGTCAAATGCCTTCCCATTTTGCCAATAGAAAACTCAATATCGTGAGTCGTTCGAGTTGTACTGGGACTCAGTTTTTACAAGCGGTAGGAGTCGCAGAGGCTGGAAAGTTTTTCGATAAAATGAGTAAAGATGGTGTCGATCACGGACATCCTTATCATAAAGATGAAATTGTTTGGGTCTCAACCGGAGACGGAACAACTTCTCAAGGTGAGTTCTGGGAAGCGATGACAACTGCTTGTGTGAACAAGCTTCCTGTACTTTTTTGTGTGGAAGATAATGGTTTTGCGATTTCAGTTCCTACTTTTGTTCAGACGCCGGGGGGAAGTATTTCTAAGTGTCTTTCTGATATTCCTGGTCTGACTGTTTTAGAGTGTGATGGAACTTGTCCTATTGACTCCTTTGATACACTTAAAAAAGCGGAAGCTCATCTGCGTTCAGGAAAGGGGCCTGTACTTGTGCATGCTCATGTTACAAGACCTTATTCCCATTCTCTTTCAGATGATCATAAATTCTATCGCACCAAAGAAGAGCTCGAGATGGAAGCTAAGATAGATACTCTCAATACCTATCCCGATTTTCTAATGAAAGCAGGAATTCTTACCAAAGAGGAAAAAGCTGCGATTGAGTCAGAGGTGAATGCGGAAGTTAAGCAAGCCATGAAAGAGGCGATTGAGACGGAATGGCCAGATCCAGATTCATATATGGAGCATCTTTATTCGGAAGATGTTGATCCAACTTCAAGTGAGTTTGAAACACAAGCCGAGTTTTCAGGTAAAAATGATATTCCTATGGCTGGTGCTATAAACTCAGTTCTAAAAAGAGAAATCGCTCAAAATCCAATGATGCGAATTTTTGGAGAAGATGTTGCTGATTTTTCTGAATTGCATAAGTTAGATGACGAGACATTAGCTGGAAAAGGCGGAGTCTTTAAGGTAACAGCCGGAACTCAAAGAGTTAGTAAAGAAGGGCAAGTTTTCAACTCACCTTTAGCGGAAGCTAATATCATCGGACGTGCTATTGGTATGGCGATGAGAGGAATCAAGCCCGTAGTTGAAATTCAGTTTTTTGACTATATTTGGACGGCTTATATGCAACTTAAAAATGAGATGGGTACGACGAGATATAGATCAGGGGGAGATTATAAATGTCCTATGGTTGTTCGAGTTCCTATTGGAGGCTACTTAAAAGGTGGAGCGATGTACCACTCCCAATCAGGCGAATCGCTCTATACTCATTGTCCTGGGATAAGAGTTGTCTATCCTTCTAATGCCCAAGATGCAGCTGGGCTTCTTCGAACGGCAATTCGCTGTGATGATCCTGTTATGTTTTTAGAACACAAGCATCTTTATTACCAAGGATATAATAGAACTGCTGATCCAGGTGAAAATTATATGATTCCTTTTGGTAAGGCTCGAATCGTAAAAGAGGGGAAAGATGCAACCATCGTAGCTTGGGGAGCACTCGTTCAAAAGTCTGTGGAAGCTGCAAAGAAAATTGAAGAAGAAACGGGCAAGACGATTGAGATCATTGATCCAAGAACAATCGCTCCGTTTGACATGGAAGCAGTTAAAACCTCTTTAGCTAAAACTAATAGGCTTCTTATTTGTCATGAAGAGCATAAGACTTCCGGATACGCCGGTGAAATAACCGCACGTGTAAATGAAGAATGCTTTGAAGAACTAGACGCGCCTATTTTGAGAGTAGCTTCGAAGGATACTCATGTTGCTTATAACCCAGCCATGGAAGATAAAATTCTTCCTCAAATAGCTGATGTATACCAAGCTCTCAAAAAACTTATTGAGTACTAGGTAGGAATAGGTAGATCTATTAACGGATTTCAAGATCGCGTATATTAGGCATACGGCTTTCCGGAAGAGGATTAACTTCCTCTTTGACTCCAACACAACTGGAGACGTTCTTTGAAGTCTCCTGCGTGATGACTATTGTATTGTCCACCTTATTCCACTCGCTGTAGCGCTTTTTTGTTTCTGAATCGTAAAAAGCAAAGTCTACAAAATATGTACCCACCATACTGACTCCTGCAGAGAAAATCATGGGATTTATATGTATTCTTGAAACCTTGGCAGGAATTCTATTATTCTCCCTCACAAACATATCTTTCGCCTGGGCAAGAGGCCTGTCAGCTATCTTTATTTTTCCAATTACGGCTCGATGATTAAAAGCAGGACAATGAAATAGTCTAAAGCGCTTACTAACAGCTGCTGCATGGTAATAGAGATT
>CEQY01027403.1_pt1 | contig 12974 bp, 8 predicted proteins | sample 361391 | NCBI WGS metagenome assembly CEQY01 (sample SAMEA2621075, study PRJEB7988) | marine metagenome | isolation source: saline water (ENVO:00002010), including | reverse complement strand
TATTTTACTCAGGAATCTAAAATGAAAAATGTATTAAATTGTTTATTTATTTTAATATTTGCCAACTCAGTTTTTGCTGCAGAAATTATATTGCAAAACCCAAAAGTAAATAATGAGGCTCCTCTTTTTTCTGTGATTGATTCTAATGGCACACAAATCAACTTATATGATTTTCGTGGCCAGCCCGTAATTCTTGAATGGACCAATCATGAATGTCCATATGTTGCTAAGCACTATTCTGAAAACAATATGCAAGCATTACAAAAAATGGCTCAGGATGAAGATATTGTTTGGCTAAGTATCATTTCCTCAACTCCCGGAGAGCAAGGACATGTTGATGCAAATACAGCAAATAAACTTTCTAAAGCTAGGAACGCCTATCCTACTCATGTTTTACTAGATGAGTCTGGTGAGGTAGGCATGAAGTATGGAGCTAAAACCACACCTCATATGTACATGATTGATCGCAATGGAGTACTCAGATACAAAGGAGCCATTGATGATGTGGGCAGAGGCATGCAATTCTTTTCTGCATCATTAAAAGATGCTTTTAATTATGTAGCAACTCAGTTAGATGCTCTCCAGGAAGCCACTCGACTTGAAATAGGTAGCACCATTCCATATGGCTGCAGTGTGAAATACAACTACGATTGAAAAATATATTTATTCCATTCCATGTCTGGAAAGTTGCTCTTATCGATTTGATGACCTCGCATAAGGTGTTTTAGGGTTGGTTTTATAGGGTCGACTTTCGGTCGGATATCTTTATCGCTCTTTTGTAAATTGCAGGTTTTACAGGCAGTAACTACATTCTCCCAATTTGAGCCGCCATTTCTGCACTTTGGCACTACATGGTCCATGGTCAAGTCCTTTTTTTCAAAAATATCAAAACAGTACTGGCAAGTATAAAGATCTCTTAAAAAAACATTGGTTCTTGAAAATTTCACATAACTATGAAAAGGATGATAACTTTGTAACATCAAAATACTTGGAACCTTCATCTCAATTGAGGGCGATCTAACGATCCAATCAGCATGCTCTTTGATAACTATTACATCTCTAGTGATACTCAACTTAATGGCTGTTTTCCAATTTAAAACTGATAAGGGCAGATAACTAACTGGTCGGCCATTTCCATTAAGCAATAAACAATCTTGTGACATAATTTAAAAATTAATTCTCAAACTTTTCGTAATAAAAATATTACATTAATTTATATAAATAAAAACCCTCTTTAAATTAGAATATTGTAGCAATCCTTTCAAAAGATATATTTTGTCATCGCTCTGAGATAATATAAGCCAAATGTTTATTGAAATTAAATGAATTATCCAGCATTTCAAGTATTTGGCACTCAGCACATCATAACTTTGATCATATGTGCAACGGTAATATATGCCTATATAAACTACTTTCAAAACCAACAAACAGATAAAAAAATTTTTGGTGGAAAATTAATTGCTTACATCATAATTTTGCATATGCTCACACAGCCTTTTTATGATGTATTTCTATTTAATTTGCCTTGGCAAGGAGAATTTCCTCTACATATGTGTGATTTTTCAATGCTAGCGATGATAATGTATTTATTGAAAAACAATGCGCCAAAGATTCTATTTAATTGTGCATATTTTTGGGGAATCTGTGGAGCAACCATGGCTTTAGCAACTCCAGATCTAGAATTTGGTTTTCCACATGGCGAATATTCTCCATTTTTTTGGGGACATAGCCTTATTATCTTAGCTGTTTTATATGTGGTGTTGGTATATAAAGAAAGACCTTTTCTCATAGACATTCTTAAAGTGATAGGGGTAACACTAGGATTGTTGATCGTAGTTTATTTTGCAAACCTTCTCATAGGCTCTCCTGCTAATTATTGGTATCTTGTTGATAGGCCAGTTGATGGAACATTAATGGATTATTTCCCTGATCCTCCCCTGCATTTAATTGCTGTGATTCCATTAGCTGTGATTTTATTTTATGTTGCCTATCTACCCTTTCAAATCAAAGACAGATTCGGTAATAACAAAACTCTATGAAACTTGAACCAAATATATGGTTTGATGAAGTTGTAAATACTTATCATCGTATTTCGCCTTACATAAATCATACTCAATTAGTTGCGTGTCCTGATCTTAATGAAGAATTAAATGGAATGTTCCTTTTCAAGCCTGAGTCACTTCAAATAACTGGTTCATTTAAAGTAAGAGGAGCCCTATCAGCAATATCTAGACTTTCAAAAAAAGAGTTGAAGCGTGGGGTAATTGCGTACTCATCAGGCAATCATGCTCAGGGCGTTGCTCATGCGGCAAAAGTTTTTAATACTCCGGCAACAGTTGTGATGCCCGAAGACGCGCCGGCAAGAAAAATTGCTAATGCACGAGACCTAGGTGCTGAAGTTATTTTTTATAATCGACGCACAGAAAGCAGGGAGCAGATAAGTATAGAAATAGCTAAAGAAAGAAATTTAGTTATTATAAATCCTTACGACGCATTGGCGACAATCTATGGTCAGGGAACAGCTGCATATGAAGTAATCAATGATGCAAATAATCCAAAACTTGATAATGCAATAATTTGCGCAGGAGGCGGAGGACTTACAGCAGGTTCATGCATTTCAATTAAACATATAAATCCTCAATGTAATGTCTTTACAGCAGAACCTGATGCTTGGAATGATCATCAATTATCCTTTGAAAAAAAAGAGAGAGTGGTAATGGATACCAATCGAAGTGGACTCTGTGATGGATTGTTAACTCCAACTCCAGGTGAAATTCCATTTGCGATTAATACTCACTTTGGTGTCAAAGGTTTGACAGCATCTGATCAGGCTGTATGTCAGGCTATGCGTTTTGCATTTAACCGGCTTAATTTGAAGCTGGAGCCTAGCGGTGCAGTTGCCCTTGCGTGTTTGCTAGAAAATAAAGAAAAGTTTCGAAATACAAGAACTTTGATAATGCTCTCAGGAGGCAATGTAGACCAAAAAACTTTTAGTGATTGTCTATCTAGGGCTAGTTAGTTGAATTATCTTTACTTTTTTTTAGCAGATTATCTATCCCTGCTCCGCCCGTCATAACATCCACTATTACACCAATGACCATATTTAGCAAAATTACTGCATTGATAATGATAAAAGATAAAAAGAAAATCCAAGCGAACGGATAGACATCTAAAACATTTCCCATTATTGCACCCCAATCATCGTAAGTAGAGACTTGAATCAAAGTAATAAGGGCTAGGCCTATATTTCCCCAATTTTCCGGGTCAACTGTGCCAAAAAACATAGTTCCAATAGCACCCCAGACATACATAAAGATAAACATTAACAATGCAATAAAGCCGACTCTAGGTATGGTTTGCACTAAAGAATCGATGATGTGACGAAAAGCCGGGATCACAGTGATAATTCTTAAAACCCTAATAATTCTAAGGAGTCTTGCAACAAAGACGCTTTCTACATTGTTGATTGGAACCAATGAAATGGTAACAATTAAAAAATCAAAAATATTCCATCCATCGCTAAAAAATTTCTTCAAGGAACGTTCAGAAATCATGCGTACAATTATTTCAATTAAAAAAAATAAGGTGATTGCATAATCAAAAAAATCAAGATAAACATAGTATTCAGGTGAAATATCATATGAGCTAACACCTGCATATATAGCAGAAGCAATAATCACGGCAATAACCATGGTATTAAAGATATTGCTATTTCTAATTTTTAGAAAAAATTCTACAAAACTGTTCATAACAGCTCCTCATAATAAAGATAAGTATATTTTTTACAACTGATAAAATTAGTCAATAAGGTTAATCATTTCTGTTAAATGAAAGATCGTAACTCTCTAATCTTGGAAATAAATACAATGATGATCGAAGGTATGACATTTTGAAAAAAATTTTACTTGCATTGAATCCTTTATAATTGTGCAATAATTGCATTTCGAAAAAATATGAAATCGAGAATAAAAAAGTTTTTAGTCGGTCCACATCTTCACGACCGGAAGGGAGTCTGTGTTGAACAAAATTAATAAAATTAAGATCATTTCTGTTGCTATTCTTTCTATTTTGTCAGTACATTCTCAAGCACAAGCAATAGTAAATATTGAAGATTTAAGATTAGAAGGAGAAATCGGCTTCTTTACAAATATTGCTGTCAGTCTTGATGCTGCCAGGGGTAACAGAGATAGAGATAATTACTCTCTTCAACTCAGGTTTGATAATAACTCTGAGGATTTCGAATCTTTTGCTATTTTCCAACAAAGTGAGCGTAAATCTAACGAAGTAACTACAGATGAGTCAACTTTTATGCATGGAAGATATATTTTACTTGGTCAAGAAAGATTGCATTGGGAGATATTTGCTCAATATAGTGAAAATCCTTTTGAAAACTATAAGAAAAGATCTGTCTTTGGAACTGGCATAAGATATGAGATAACTAATACAATGAGGTTAGGAAGTGGCTTTTTAAATGAGGATGAAACTGATCTTTCAGGCAAATCTAATAAAACTGATCGGCTAGGTTTTTATCTTCATAATGCCTATGAAATTGAAGAAAATATTTCATTTAATCCAACGATATATTTCCAACCTAGCCTGAATGATTTTGAGAATGACTATAAAACAAGTATGATTTTAGCGATAGATTTTAAGGTAAATGAGAATTTCAAAATAATGTTGCAATATTCATCTGCATACGATTCTGATCCACCTATGTTGGCAGAAAAGTCTGATGAATCTATTTCAACAATGTTTTCGTATGATATGAGTCAGATATGGATGGATTAAAAGCAATAATTATAAATGTATGGGAGGAAGGTTTCCTTGGCATTGGTCTAACTGAGATTATTATTTCTTTAATAATATTTATTATCGGTGCTATCGGGAGAGCTTTCTTTGTTGGAAGAGTTTTAAAGTGGTTAGAAAATCTTACCGCTAATACTGATTCAGAGATTGACGATGTGCTTCTTGAGTCTTTAAAAAAACCTTTAGGTTACATTCCAATTACTGTTGCACTTTATTTTATAACTGTATATTTACCTTTATCAGGTTTTGCAGACACTTTTGCTACAAATCTGATTAAAGCGATGATTGCATTTACAATTTTTAGTGCCTTGGCCAACAGCATTGCTCCAATTTTTCAAATTGTTACATCTAGCTCATTTTTAACAAGGTCCATGACAATGTGGTTAGAAAGAGCTGCCAGAATAATCATATGGATCATCGGCTTAGGAATAATTTTTGACATCTTTGGAATACAAATAGGACCTCTAGTCGCTGGACTTGGTCTTTTTTCAGTAGCAGTTGCGCTTGGCGCTCAAGACTTATTTAAAAACCTTATTTCGGGTCTTTTAATTATTGGAGAAAATAGATTTCAGCCTGGAGATAGAATTGAAGTGCCAGGATCTATGCACGGTATAGTTGAGGACATAGGCTTTAGATCGACTCTTGTAAGAATGTTTGATACTGCTCCTATGTTGGTTCCAAATAAAGATCTATCTGATGTAAAAGTCATTAATCACGGAAATATGAAATACAGAAGAATAAGCTGGACAATAAATCTTATTTACTCAACCACCCAAGAACAACTTGCAATAATTTGTGAAGAAATTACTAAATTTATAAATACTTCAAATGAATTTGCTATTAACCCTGAGCAAGAATCTTTTGCAAGAACAGATGAATTGGCGTCAAGTTCTATTGACTTAAAAGTATTATGTTATACAGATCCAGTCGGGTTAACCGATTTTTCAAAAATTAAACAAAATCTGATTTTTGAAATTATTAAAATTGTTCGTAAAAATGGCTCAGAATTTGCCTACCCATCCACTTCAGTTTATATGGAAAATACTGAACCACTTAATGTCTCTGACTATACAACTGAGGGTTTAAAATCTGAGGATATTTCCAACAAATCAGCTCCTGAAAAAGGTGATGAATAATGCGAAGAGCATGTCCAAGTCACCCTTTGTAATTGTTTTTTAAAAGTCTCAGAAGTTCATCATAGATCAGTTCTCATTGAGATTTATATAAATCAAATACATTTAACCAATGAAATAGATTTGACTTATCAACTATAAAAATTTTTGATTAATCTTAAAATTTTTAAGTATACGGATAAATAACGATTACATCTTGTTTTTTTGTTAGGATGTTCATTGATATTCAATACATTAATTACAAAAATATAAACATGACTGATCAAACAATTCTTACTATTACTATAGCAGTTTTGATAGGCCTTCTTATTTGGGGAAAGTGGCGATATGATGCAGTCACTCTAGTATGTCTTGCTGGATTAGTTTTATTTGGTGTTGTGCCAGCTGAAAATGCTTTTTTGGGTTTTGGGCATCCAGCAGTTATAACAGTAGCACTTGTTTTATTAATTAGTAAGGGCTTGCAAGAAGCTGGAATGGTAAGTTTGGCAGGTAATTTTATTTCACGACTTGCTCTTGGCGAAAATCAATATCTTATTTTAATAATGATTATTGCTGCTCTTTTATCGTCATTTATGAATAACATTGGGGCAATGGCTTTACTTTTACCAATCACTCTTTCATTGTGCCAAAAGATGGAATGGAATCCTTCTAAATTTCTTATGCCTTTGGCCTTTGCAAGCATACTAGGAGGAATGAATACTGTTATCGGAACTCCTCCCAACATAATTATTGCTCAATATCGACAAGAATATACAGGTATTGCATTTAATTTTTTTGACTATTCGTTTGTTGGTCTTGCTGTGAGCATTCTTGGGATTTTATTTATTGCAGTTATTGGATTTAAGCTTGTTAGGGTTCGTGACAATGCCAATGACACAACAAGACTTATAGATTTAAAAAATTATTTATTTGAGGTAACGGTTAAAGAAGATAGTAAAGCTATTGGCATGAGACTATCTGAAATTAAAAAAATTTCTGGTCCCGAGACAGAAGTGCTAGGAATTGTTAACGATACTGGAGGTGTATCCAGAGTTTCTATGGGGAGAAAAATTCAATCTGGACAAACCTTGGTTATTAAAACATCGCCAGATGATATATCGAAGATTCAAGAAGCTCTTGGATTTGAAATTGCTGATGACCTTGTAACAGTCCAAGAATCAGATCTTGCAGAAATTGAGGTTATGGTTACCGCTGGCTCAAGGTTAATAGGTAGAAAGCATGAATTTCTTAAAAGACTTGCTTCAGAGGACCTTGCTTTGTTGGGTCTATGGAGACAAGGTGCTAAATTTAGAACCAGACTAGCTAGAGAAGCATTCAAAGTAGGAGATGTTTTGTTGTTAGGAGTTAGAACCATTGATGATGAGGGAGTTAAAGAGCGAATTAAACATTTAGGATTGATGCCTCTCATGGAAAGAGATTTACAAACTATTCCAAGCCGAAGTCGCTTACTTAAAAGCTTATTCTTTTTTGGCTTGGCCATAGGACTGACTGCATTTAATGTTGTAGACATAGTGGTTGCATTCTTGTTATGTGTAATAGCCTTTATCTCAATTAAAGTTCTAAATGGTAATCTCTACAGAAATATAGAATGGCCTGTTGTTGTTATGTTAGCAGCTATGATTCCTGTCGGACAGGCTTTAGAAACGTCAGGAATTTCATTAAATATAGCTAATTTTATTTCAACTACAACCGATGGCTTGGCTTTGCCTTGGCTCATTTTAATGATTCTTGTAATCACAATGTTTATATCGGACATTGTCAATAATGCAGCAACTGCTGTAATTATGGCACCCATTGCAGCAAATCTTGCATTGCAAATTGGGCAACCTGTTGAGCCATTTTTGATGGCAGTTGCAGTAGGAGCGAGCTGCGCATTCTTGTCGCCGATAGGGCATCAATGCAATACCTTAGTAATGGCTCCAGGCAACTATAAATTCGGAGATTATTGGCGTCTGGGTCTGCCTCTTGAATGTGTGATTGTTGCTATATCAATACCTATGATTTTATTTGTTTGGACTTAAACAAGCAAAATATCAAATTTTTTTAAATTGTAAGTGAATAACTGATAGATGGATTTTTACCTGATTAAAGCTAGTTGATTTTAGATAACCTAGCCTTAGACCAATTAGATAGGGTTTTTTCAAAATATTGAATTGATTTTTGTATATATAATTGATGAGTATTATGAGAAAAATTAAAAACATTAGAGGCGTTCATAAGTTCAGTGTAAACATCTACTGTTTGTCTACCTTTAAGTATTTCATTTAAACTTTGAGCATACATCCAAAAAATGTATTTACGTACCTTGATATAGTGTTGAGCATTTTTTTTTGTGAAATCAGGTAACTTTGGATCATTTATAGCCTCAAGAATCCATGCCTCGCTCATTGGCTGAGTATCAAGAAAAGCTTTATTAATTTTTCCGGGATGCTCAAGTAACCAGGCAGCAGTATTTTTATCTTTAAAAAAATCAATGACTATAAGCCATGTTACATAGACTCTTAGAGGAGCTGGATAAATTTTCTCCAAATCCCTCTCAAGTCTTCCAGCCAACTCAAATAATAATGCTTCAATAGCCTCATAATAGATTTCATCTAAGTCTTTGAAGTATCTATAAAAAGTTCCATACGCAAGCTTTGCTCTTTTTGTAATTGCGGTTACTGAGGCCTTATCTCCCTTAGCGATAATTGAGCGGACTGCTTTTAAAAGTCTAGCCTTAGTTTTTTCAGTTTTTTTTATGTTCATAATAAAGATGAAGTAAGGTAATAAATTTACTGCAGATTTTTAAAAATTCCACATTAGCTCAACAAAGCAAACCTCTGAAGACGATATGTCATTATTAGAGACGCTTGAGTAGTTTGATAAATAGCTAGATCTCCCCTGCCATCTACAACCAATGGTAGTATTCATTGCAGTAAAAATTTCAAGCATTAATCCTATATCAACTTCCCAATTATGCGCTTTCATACCGTCATCCAGCTCTAATGTATAATTTTTGCTAGCCCCTTCCACTGTGTAAAACATACTCTGACTTGTGGTTTCTGAGTAATCTAACCCATATTCCAAGGACATATATGGCATTACGTTGTATTTAGGTCGAGTAAAAAGAAAGCTTATATCTGTTCCGATTGATGCCTTAGCATTTGAGAGTGTTAACTCGTCAAAAGTTAATGCTGCCTCTCCACCTATTTCACTAAATTTATCAAACTGAGTATATGAGCCATCAAGCCTAAAATAAGGAGAGATTTGCCAATTACTAGATTCATTACTGAAAGATCGAATTAGCGCAAGAGATCCAAATACCTGATTAGCCTCTCTTTCACCTCTCAGAAGCTCTTCTCCGTCTAGTCGGTCAGAGTTAAATTCTAACTTACTGATTCCAAAAATAAATTGAAGAGCATCCCTTCTATCATCGAATTTTCCATAGGTCGAAAAACTATAATTTCTAGACTCCATATGAGATTCATGACTCCTGTCTGCCGGCTTATCCTCTCCTAGGCCTAAAGCAAAACCAAATATATCTCCATCATTATTCATTAACTTATCAATTCCTATATGAAAAGATTTTTCATTAAGAATTCTTGATCTAGGTCCTTTTTTTCCTAGGGTAAACTCGCCAAATTCACCATTAATCCAAACTGACCAATTGCCCAGAACCTCCTTAAGCTCACCGTCAGCTGTCACTGAAACAGGATCTGATGCCCATGCCTTGATTGTTGACTTAAGTTGCTCTAAATCTTGATTACTGTCACCTTGATCTTGATTATTATTTACATCCTTGGTTTGGATTTCACCATTAATATCTGCCAAGCCCATATCATAGTCACTAAGTTGAGAGTTAGTAGCATCTGATTCAAGATTTGAGGATTCCTGTGCAAGAACAGAGGCTGGCAATTTGGGATTATTGAAATCTGATATGCAGAAATGATTAGCACTTGGGTCTGTCCATGCTTTCTGATCATCTGTCAGTGTATGGCTATAAACCAAATTGTCTCCTAACAGTGAATTAGATGATTCTGTGAGAGTCAAAATGATCTTCCTATCACCCTGAATAAAACCATATCTATCTTGAGGAATATCATCAATTGTAATGATGGCAGATTTGAGACCAGCATCTATATTTAAAACTCCATCCCCATAGGAGAAATTTTCTTCACCTGATGCACCACTAACATTAAAATCTACAGCAATATTTTCTGATGAAATTTTAGATAAATGAACTTTTATCTTCAATGATTGAGAGGTTTTAGGGCCACTAGAATCGACCGAACAAAACTCTACTATTGGCACTTCAACAAAATTATTATCAAGTTTACTGACGCCAATTGTTTTAATGGAGTCAATTATCTTATTGTTGAAATTAACTCTTAAGCCCTGTCGCGATGAAATCTTCATTCTTTTAGATATCACATCAATATTTCGATCGACCCATCGTGTTGCAATCTGTGTCATAGCTTTTGCATTATCAATTACTGGCTGTTTAAGAGTAGGATCAGTCAAAATAATGGGTGTTTTAAAATTAAACTCTTTTTTGTTGCTGATACCCTTAAAAGAATTTCCTAAAACGTCATCAAAAACAGTGCTTTCGATTAATACGTAATACTCTGTTTCATATTCAAGATCCATAGGTAAATTAACAGTGATAATCTCTGTCCCGCAACCGGATACAATTTGATTAGGAAGACTCACAGAAAAAGAAGAAGAGTTATCTTCTGATTCAATATTTATAGTCCCTGATTCACAATCCACAGGTTTATTAAACTTTAAAATAATATCACTATCTACTGGAACCCTTGTGCTGTCATCTTCCGGACTTGTAGCTATTAAAATTGGTCTTTTATCATCGTCATTTGCCAATATTGTATGAGTATGGATATGGTCATCACCTAGAGACGCATTGATTGGATTGGACAATGTGATGATAATGGTTTCATCATCCTCTGCTAAGTCATCATCAATAATACCAGGAATGGTTATAACACCGGTGCTTTCGCCAGCTTCAATTGTCAAAGTACTATCTTCAAGATTGTAGTCAATGCCTGCACCAGTAGCTGTACCTGTTAATTGATAGTCCACTGATATGTCTCTACCGGATATCGTAGATACATCAACTGTGATACTTATCGAGGGCGAAGGCTCATCACTTTCAGAACTGATAATATTAAAATCTATGGCAGGAAGATCATCATTATCCGTAATTGTGTAAGTGTGGACAATATCTTCTCCAAGAGTTGCATTTACTGCGTTAGACAAGGTTACTATTACTGTTTCATTTGTTTCATCCAATTGGTCATCAACAATATCAGATATTGTGATAGTTCCAGACGATGAGCCAGCACTAATTGTGAGCGTTCCATCGGCTAAGGTGTAATCGGTGCCTGATCCAGTAGCAGTTCCTGTAATAGAGTAATCTACTCTTACGTTTTGACTTGATGTGGCAGATAAATCTACAGTTAAATCTGCGGAGGAAACTGATTCTAATCCACTTGAACCGGTGGTATTAAAATCGATATCGACCACTGGTGGGCTGTCATTATCAGTGATGGTATAAGTGTGAACACTATCGCCTCCTAATGTTGCATTGCTAGGATTTGATAAAGTTAGAATGATGGTCTCATCTCCTTCAAAATCTCCATCATCAACTATCCCAGCTATTGTAATAGTTGCAGTTGTTTCACCAGCAACAATTGTAACTGTTCCATCAGCTAGAGTGTAATCGGCGCCTGATCCAGTAGCAGTTCCTGAAACAACATAGTCAACTGAGACGTCTTGACCTGAGGTTGCAGATAAATCGATGATGATCGACTTAGATGAATCAGCCTCATTCCCACTTGAACTCGATAGATTAAAATCTACTATTGGAGGATTATCGTCATCATTAATGATGACTGTGTGAACAATGGTACTGCCAAGGGTCGCGTTAATTGGATTTGATAAAGTGATGATTATTGTTTCATCATCCTCGTCTTCAGAATCATTAATGATCGTTGGAATTGTTATTGTTCCAGTAATTGCTCCTGAATCAACGCTAACGCTTCCGGAGGACAATGAGTAATCCGAGCCTAATCCGGCAGTTCCTCCAGTTACATCATAATCAACTTCAATGACTGCCTCTGATGAAAAAGGAATGATAACATCCACTGATCTGGAGGAAATTGACTCTGATGCGTTTGAGCTTGCATCAGAAAACGCTATTGATGGTGTGCCGTCATTATCGGTTATAGTGTAAGTATGAACGCTATCGTTGCCCAAAATAGCGTTGCTTGGACTTGATAAGGTAACAATTACAGTCTCATCACCCTCTTCAGATGAATCATCAACAATGCCAGCGATGGTGATAGTGCCATTTGTTGCACCAGCACTTATGGTTAGGGTTCCATTGGCTAGAGTGTAATCAGTGCCTGAACCAGTTGCAGTTCCTGTCACAGCATAATTAACTGTAATGTTATTACTAGATGCTGCAGATAAATCTACAGTTATAGCAACTGATGATATATCTTCAGCACCGCTTGAGCTAGTGGTATTAAAATCGATTGTAGGCTGACCGTCATCATCAGCAATTGTATAAGTATGGGTATCATCACTGCCCAGTGTTGCATTGCTGGGACTTGATAAAGTAATAATTACCGTCTCATCTGGTTCATCTGCATTATCATCAACAATATTTGAAATTGTAATTGTGCCTGAAGTATCGCCTGCAGCAATACTTAAGGTCCCGCTAACCAGCGTATAATCGGTGCCAGATCCAGTAGCAGTTCCGGTAACTGCATAGTCAATAGTTACGGTTTTGCTAGAGGGCCCAGATAAATCAACTGTTATGGCTTTAGAGGATACAGATTCAGCACCATTCGAGCTAGTTGTGTTGAAGTCAATTGTTGGAGTATTTTCATTATCAGTGATGATATAGGTATGGATGCTATCACTGCCCAGTGTTGCATTGCTGGGGTTAGATAGTGTTAACACGACAGTTTCGTCTGATTCGTCTATAGAATCATCAACAATGCTAGCAATGGTGATGGTGCCAGATGTTGCACC
>CEQY01195461.1_pt1 | contig 12975 bp, 7 predicted proteins | sample 361391 | NCBI WGS metagenome assembly CEQY01 (sample SAMEA2621075, study PRJEB7988) | marine metagenome | isolation source: saline water (ENVO:00002010), including | reverse complement strand
ATTACCCCTACTAATGACTGTCCTATTGCACGAACAAACGGTTATAATAGTTTAAGTCTTTTAGAGGGAGCATCTATAAGTGATTACCTAGGTAGTTTATTTGATTCTGACGGAAAATCTTTGTCTATCGATAGTGTTACTACTGATGTTAATGGAGACACATTATTTGTGTTAGATTCTAATGGAGATATATGGGCATTGAATATGGATGAAGGTGGCTTATTCCAGATAACAGATTATTTTCTTGGTGGATTAGTAAAAGACGAGGATCCTGAAAACGATTCTCTAATTATGAAATTATTAGACCCTAGTTCTGTTAATTATATTCTTAATAATGATGGAAGCCCAAAATATCCACCACCAGCATTTGCTACAGATTATGGTGTAAACCCTGATGGAACATTTTATTATAAGCATGATGGATCAGGAAATTTAAGAGATAGAATTGTTGTTGAGGTATGTGATTTACCTTCAGAAGGAACTCAATGTTGTGTTATCGATTCAATAAGATTATTTTTTGGTCCTGATAATGCGTGTCCAATAGCTGGAACTGATTATTTTTCAGTAAACGAGGGAGGCACCCTAAATGCTGATAAAAATAATGTTGGAGTTAATGATATAATGTTTAACCTTACTGACGGAGAGAAAGAATACACTGGCGTTCTTTTGAATGATGTTGATGAAGAGGGAGATACTATTTGGGCATTATTAAAAGATAGACCAGTTAATGGAGTATTAATTGGAGATAGAATTAACCCAGATGGATCCTTTACTTATGTTCATGATGGGAGTGAGACTAATGCTGATAAGTTTACCTATGTAATTGGAGATGTAAATAAAACATGTAGTACAGTAACTGTTTATATTAATATTAACTCTGTTAATGAATGTCCTATTGCTAATGATACAATTTATACAGTGGATGAAGGCGGTACTCTAGAAATTACTGGTCTTGCAGGGGGTGGTGAAGGAAACTTTATTTTGCTTCCTGGAATAATGGGTAATGATGCTGATGTAGATATAGGGACTCTTCCTATAATAGACGATAATTTAATTGCTTATTATCCAATGAATGAGTTTTATGATTCTATACCAGGAGCCCCAGAGTATTTTGTTGCTGATAGTTATCCTCCAGGTAAGGTTGATACTCTTAGTACTATTCTTATATCTAAGAGAGCAAACGAATTAAGTAATAATTATTTCTATGGAGTTTTAAAAGGAGGAGCTGCAGATACATTGAAGTTACCAAATCCTCCTGAATGTGATACTGCAGGAGACGGAAAGTGTGCTTCGCCATTTTACTTAATCACTTACCCAAATTCTCCAACCCATGTTCCTGATAGATTTCAACCTCCTAAAGATAAACAGGCATTCGGTTTTGATGGTGTAAATTCATTTGTTGATGTTAACCATCAATTACTAGATTTAAAGAGATCAAGATATACAATATCTGGATGGTTTAGATCTCAAAATGATGCTTCAGATAATCCTACAATATTAAACTTTCATGTTAATGGATTAGAGAAAGGACTTGTTATAGGAATAAAAGATGAAAAGCTCTCGATAGGTATTGGTAACGGAACAGGGTATACTGTAAAATCAACAACATCACTAGGTACAACAAAATTGAGTAATCAATGGCATCATTTTGTCCTTATGAAAAATGAGAATACTTATAAAATGTACCTCAATAAAACTCTGATTTATAGCGAGTCATTGAATAATAGTAGTTTATCTAGTATACCAACTAAGCTTCTAATCGGTAGATCAGTTTCGGGTAATTATTTTAAAGGTAGAATTGATGATGTAACAATACTTGGAGATACAGTTTCTCAAGATGATGTTTTAAAGTTATATTATGGTTTATCAACATCTCTTGCAAATGCTCCAGATGATGGAGATTTAACAGGTTTTGGAGTTGACGGATCTTTCACTTACGTGCATAATGGGATTGGGGGTGATCCTGAAGATAATTTTATTTATAGTCTATCGGATGGATTATGTGAAAACTTAGGTAAAGTTACTATTAATGTAAATCAGATTAATGACTGTCCTTTAGGAGTAGATGATTATTATACTGTTGATGAGGGAGGCACATTAAATGTATCATCGCTAGGTGTATTAGAAAATGATACAGATGAAGAAAGTGATGATTTAGTTTCTACATATTTAGATGGACCACGTTATGGAATTGTACAAATTAATGCAGATGGTTCTTTTGAGTATATTCATGATGATTCAGAAACCCTTTTAGATTCCCTAAGATATTTAGTAAGTGATGGTGATGTAAACTGTTCTGATACGGCAACTGTATATATAACAATTAATCCTGTCCCTGACTGTCCAATTCCAAGTGATGATATTTATTATGTTACTGAAGGAGAGTCAATTACAATTGATACATGTTTGACATCTATAACTAATCCAGGTACAGGTTATACTAATTGGGCTGATGCGGAACCTAATAATAGTAATACTGAGAATTATGTGGAAATAATATTTCCTAGTTCATCTGATGATCCTAATAATCTTGGAAAATGGAATGATATAACTGACTTAGATAATAAAAAGTATTTACTTGAAGTTGATAAATTAATAACAACAAAATCGGGTCATACTTATTTAGGTCAATATAATGGACACTCTTACTTTAAATCTAACTTAATTTATGGTTGGTTTAATGCAAAAAATCAAGCGGAGGCATCTGGAGGATATTTAGCTGTTATTGAAACCAAAGAAGAAAATGATGCTATTACTTTAATGATAGATGAATCGTTATTGATTGGTCTTTATCAAGATCCAAATGACAAGTATTTTGAAGAACCTACTGGTGGATGGAGATGGGTTGATGGTACCTATCTATATGATGAGGGAGAAACTCAAACTCTTTGCGGTGTATTAATAAATGATGATGACGGAGGAAGTGATACTATTTTTGTAACCGAATGGACACTTCCTATAAATGGAACTTTAGATAATAATGATATAAAATATAATGGTGAATTTACATATACACATAATGGAAGTCAATTAGGAGATACTATTCAATATAAGATAGAAAGTGATCTATGTCCTAGTGAAGTGGTTGGAAATATAATTTTAATTCCAATAAATGTTAATGATTGCCCTATAGCTGCTCGCGATACATTTTATGTAGATGAAGGTGGTACTTTAGATACACTAGGGATACTAATAAATGATTATGATGATGATGGAGATCTACTTAGGGCTGAAAAAGATTCCCTATCTGATGTTAATCATGGTACAGTTCAGATATTTCCTAGTGGAAGATTATTATATACGCATGATGGCTCTGAAACGACTATTGATAGCGTTAGTTATAAAGCAATTGATCCATCTGGATGTGATAGTTTGTCTACTGTTATAATCATTATAAATCCTGTAAATGACTTACCTATTTCTGAAAAAGATACTTTCTCTGTTAATGAAGGCGATACCTTAGTTGTTGATGTTACAAATGGACTCCTAATAAATGACAGCGATGCTGATGGAGATGACCTTAGTGTTCTTATTATAAAAAATGTAGGTATCGGTCAGTTGAATATGAATCCGGATGGTTCTTTCACTTACATCCACGACGGGTCAGATATACCAAATGAGGTATGTTTTACTTATCGATCATATGATGGTGTTCCAGGTCCACCAGCAGGTTTCTCAGATGAGACAGAGGTATGTATTCAAATTTTAAACAGAGTTCCTGTAGATGATGGAGAAGAATATAATATATTAGAAGGTGAAGTATTAACCTGTGATCTCACTAATGGCCTTTTAGTAAATTGTGAAGATCCTGATCCTCAAGATATTTTAAGAGTAATTTTAGATACTCCTCCAGCAGATGGTGCCTTTGTACTAAATGATGATGGAACATTTACGTATGATCATAATTGTGTTGATGATCCAGATGAAACATTCTTTACATATTTTGTGACTGATGGAGAAGATACGACTTTAGTTGCAGATACTGCCAGAATAATTATTGATAATGAGTGTCCAGTAGGTAATGATGATTTATATGGTGGTGTTGACGAGGGAGGAATTTTAAATATAGGTCCATTTGATGGAGTACTTGCAAATGATACTGATCAGAATGCTTGTGATGTTCTTGAAATTCAACTTTTAGATCCTCCTACTTTTGGTGGTGTTGTACTTAATGCTGATGGTTCTTTTGATTATAGCCATGATGATAGCGAAAATTTTGTTGATGAGTTTACATATTTGCTTAATGATGGTGAGTGTGCAATTTCGGATACTGTCACTGTATCAATTAGGATAACTCCAGTTCCTGATACTCCTCCTGTTGCTGTTAAAGATTCTTTTGATTGTATTGATGAAGGTGGATTTATTCAAATTCTTATGTCTGATGATGGCATTTTATCTAATGACTATGATGAAGATCCTGGATCAACATTAAGTGCTGTTCTTGTAACATATCCACTCAATGGCGTTCTGATTTTAAATCCTAATGGAACATTTATCTATACTCATAATGGAGGAGAAACAACCACAGATTCTTTTACTTATTATGCAGTAGATGATACAGGTTTAACTAGTGACACAGTAAGTGTATCATTATGTATAAATCCAGTAAATGATTGTCCAATACCTGCAGATGATATCTTTAATATTAATGAGGGTGATATAATTGATACTTCCATGGTATTCAATGATTTTGATGTTGAAGGAAATGAATTAATTGTTAGTATCTCTAACCCTCCTAGTCTCGGTGGTTTTACATGGTCTCAAGATGGTAAGTTTACTTATTCTGCTCCTGATGATGTACCTGCACCTGGACCTGAAATTGTTACATTTGATTATATTCTTACTGATACCGAAGATGGATTTATTTCATGTGACTCTGTCGGAACTGTTACTATTATTATAAATTATGAGAATGATTGTCCAATAACTGAGGATGATTCAATAATAGTTGATGGTTCTGTTGCAAGTTCTAGAATTATTGATGTTCTATTAAATGATACGGATCCAGATTCTCAAATTGATACAACAAGTGTAAGAATTATTTCTGGTCCAACATTTGGTGATGCGATATCAAATATTGATGGTACAATAACATATAATTTTGATGAATCTCCAATTCCATTTGATACTATCACATATAGTGTAAGTGATTTTGAGGGATGTGAGGTGCAAGGTAAAGTTTATATTTATATCGAAAATTTAAGAAATCCTAGATATAATTTACCAAATTATTTTACACCAAATGGAGATGATTTCAATGATTATTTCTTAATAAAATATGAGAATATACTTGAGGAAGACTTAAGTTTCGAGGTAAAGGTAATGGATAGATATCAGAGGATTGTTTATGAAGGACTTGTGCAAGGTTCTGACAAAATTTGGAATGGCGTTAACTCATTTACATCAGAGATAGTTAAAACAGATTTCTATTACTATGAGATTACTCCGATTGAATACTATAATACACCTTACGTTAGAAGAAGAGATAAATTATTAGGAACAGTTTATCTTGAGAAAGAGAGATAAAAATTCTTATTTAGTAAAATTATATATTGCAAATGTTGCAAGCCAGTGTTCTCCACCGTATCCGCTTTTAAACATTATATTATATCCTTCCTCTGAGTGATTTCTAGCTATAGATTGTAATAACATTTTCTCAGAGTTATCATCAAGTTTAATGGCTATATCTTTTAATGTCCATGCCCTGTGAAACATGAGCCCTATAAGATGTCCTATTCCAGGATCCTCTGGGTCAAGTACTTCAGGTGGATTAATTATATTTTTAAAATAGGGTTCTTTAAGTGATGGTATAAATTTTTTAAACCAACTATTAAAATCTTTTTTTTCTAGAATAGATGACATTAAGCTTGCTTCAGCAAGACAAGGTGATAGGAAATCAGTTCCGGAAGGTTCATAACTGATCGGACAGTTTATGTCGTTGTAGAAATTTTTTATGCTAAATTCTTTAATCTTTTTAATTAGGATATCATCTTTTGCAACTAATGCATATTCTATCATTAATGAAAAAGAAAAGGCAGTATTTGCATGTGTTCCGGGTCTTAACGGTGTTGATAATTTATCTAAAAAATCAATGGTTCTATTACTAAGTAAATCAACTAATGGTTTCATATTTGAAGCCCATATTTTTGCATTAGTATTATCCCATGTCAAAAGCTCTGAATATAGTTTCATTAACCATGCCCAACCGTATGTTCTTTCAAAACCTCTTGCAAAATCTTGTTTAAAAAACTCAAGTTCTTTGCTTAGATTTTCTTTGCTTAGATTTTTTTCAAGTTTATTTAAAATTATGTCTCTTTCAGCTAGTTCTGGAAAATCTTTTAATATTTTAACCATAGCCCAATGACCGTGAACTGCTGAATGCCAGTCCCAGCACCCATAAAAAGAAGGAGTTATTTCATAGTGTGGTTTTATCCAATCTTTGTTAACAAATCTATATCCAATTTTATATGGATATTTTTTGTCTACGCATTTGGTAGATAGTGAAACTAATTCTGATGCTAGACTTTCATCTAGCTTTATATTTTTAATCTTATTAGATTCATTAGTATTTGTGCATCCAAAAATTAATATTATGATTAAAAAATACAGTTTCATTTTTTACTAGCATTAAAAAGTTTCTCTTTTTCTTTTTTTGAGAGACTAGAGTATCCACTTTCTGAAATTTTATCAAGTATTTTATCAATTTCGTCTTGAGATATATCTGGCTTTACTTCGTCACTCACAGGTGGATCTTGTTTTATTTTTGATGAGCTTTTTTTATTAAAAATATTTATAATTTTAATTATTCCCTCTCCCATATTTACTCCATTTTGAAGTTGTCTTATGAAAAGGTAACCAATCAATGCTCCACCTAAGTGAGCAATCTCTCCCCCAGCATTTGACCCAGTTACATCTAAGAACGAAAGAAGAATATAAAATAAAGCTATATACTTAATCCTAACAGGTCCTAGGAATAGTAAATAGAAAGTATAGTTAGGTAGTAAAGTAGCTGAACCTGCAACAATACTAAATACCCCAGCGGATGCTCCTAACATTAATGAGTCTGATACTCTATCTCCATAAAAAGGAATTATATTAAAAAGTGCCATATAAGATAGGCCTCCAATTATACCACCTAGAACATATAATGATATAACAGCATTGTTTCCAATATTATCATGAATAATCTTACCAAACCAATACAAGAAAAGCATATTCCATAAAATATGGCCAAAGCTTAGGTGTAAAAAAAAGTAAGATATTAACGACCAAGGTTGTAAAATAAATGTGGTAAATGCAGCAGGTAGCATTAGCTTGTTTACAAATGTTTTGAAAATAATGCCCCCTCCAGAAAGAGTTATAAAAACTTCCAAAATACTTAATACAACAAAAACAATAACATTGATTAATATGATTTTAACTAGACCATTATCATCTTTACTCCATGCGTTCTTAAAATCTTCAATTATAAAATTTGCCATCAGTAGTAAGTTCCGTATTTATTTTTCCAGTATCGAAGGATAATATAGGCAATTAACATACCTCCAAGGTGAGCTAAATGAGCAACATTATCTCCAGGCATTCTATTAAATTCACTCCATATTTCATAAAATCCATAAACTAATACTAAATATTTTGCTTTAATTGGTATTGGTGGAATTAATAGCATCAGCTGCATATTAGGAAATAACATTGCAAAGGCAAGTAAAATACCAAACACAGCACCGGAAGCTCCAACCATTGGTATGTCATTATTATTTTTAAGAATAGTATTACTAATACTTATACTTTCCCTTATATATTCTTCATTACTAGGGTTTTCCGAGTAACCAGATATAAAATCATATAATTGATTATAATATTCTTTTGAGTTTTCTAAAATAAACTTTCTAAAATCTTCTGGGTTTGGATTTTGCTGATAGGTTTTAACCTTTGTCTCTAATGAATAATTTTCAAAAAAATTTACTCCAGAATAAAGAATTCCAGCACCTACCCCTGTGACTAAATAAAATATGAAAAATTTCTTTGAACCCCATACTCTTTCAAGAATAGGAGCAAAAATAATTACAGCAAACATATTACTAAATAGATGTCCAAAGCCTGCATGAATCCACATATATGTGAGGAATTGATATGGCTTAAAATTATCTGAAAGAATATATCTTAATCCAAACGATTCGATTATAAAACCACTTGTTAAAATGAAAATAATTCCATTAATTATTAATATATTTTTTGCAGCTGGAGTAAGATTAAACATTAAAATAAATTTTCTACTTTATCAATACCTAATTCGATGTAATTTTGTTTCCCATCAGGTGAATACTTTGAGTTTTTACATGCAAACAATCGATCTATAATTAAATTCATTTCTACCTCACTTAAGTTCTTATTATTAATAATTTTAGCTTTTTTAGAAAATGACTTGATAATCAAATCTCTATTTTCTGATTTAATATCAGAATTATTATTTTTTATTTCTTCAACAAAACTTTCTATCATTTCTTTCTCATTTATATCATCTAATCCATTAGGTATTCCATTAATAACTATGGAGTTTTTGCCAAAAAAATCAATATTGAATCCAATTGATTTTATTTCATCTATTATCTCTTGAATAACTTTAAAATCAGACTTATTAAATTCTATATACTGAGGAAATAAGCTTTGTTGAGTGTTAGTAAAAGATTTTATATTTGAATTTTTATACTTTTCATAAAGGATTCTTTGTTGACAGTATTTATGGTTAAATATTAATAGTTTTTCACCTACTTGTTTAAAAATAAAGTTTTCAAGAAACTGTACCGGTTTATTTTCATTTTCGATAGATGATGTATTCTCAAATAACATTTTATCTGAGTTTTCTACCTTTACGTTCTCAAAAATTTTTTCCCAATCTTTCTTTTTATTCGAATAAGACTCATTAATATTTTTACTTTCTTTTGAACTAATTTGAAAGCTAATATTTTCTTTGAAGTTTATATCTGCATCAAAATCTAGAGATGGAGATATATTAAATTTTTCCAATGATTTATTTACTGATGATTTTACTAGGTTATAAATGAGTTTCTCATCCTCAAACTTTATTTCAGTTTTTGTAGGATGGATATTTATATCAACAAGGTCTGTGTTTATGGTTATAAATAATACATAAAAAGGAAAATTTTTTTCTTCGATCATTCCTTCATAACTGTTGGTAATTGCATGATTTAAATAAGGACTTTTTATAAATCTATGATTTACATATATAAATTGTTCTCCTCTTGTTTTTTTTGTGTTTTCAGGTTTTCCAATAAAACCATTAATTGTAATAGCACCGTATTTTTCATTGCATTCAATCAAATTTTTTTCATAACTCTTTTTAAAAACAGAAATTATTCTTTTCTTAAGATTTGAGCTTTTAAGATTATACATTTCATTTTCTTCATTTATTAGTGAAAAAGAAATTTCAGGGTGAGCAATAGCACATCGAATAAATTCGTCAATTATATATTTAATTTCAAGATTGTTTGATTTTAAAAAATTTCTTCTAGCTGGAATATTATAAAATAAATTTTTAGCATTAATACTAGTTCCCTTTTGAAAACTGATTTCTTTTTGGTCAACTATTTTAGAATCTTTTACTAAAACTTGATGACCAATATTGTAAGATTCAGTTTTTGTCTTTAATATAATTTCAGATACAGCTGCTATTGATGCAAGTGCTTCACCTCGAAACCCCATAGTCTTAATTTTGAATAGATCTTCAGCCTTCGATAATTTTGATGTTGAATGTCTACCAAAACACTTTATTGCATCTTCTTTTGTCATGCCGATGCCGTCATCTATAACCGTAACAGATTGTTTCCCTGCATCTTTAATTATTACTTTTATGTTTTTTGCATTAGCGTCAATACTATTTTCAATTAATTCTTTAATTATTGATGAGGGCCTTTGAATTACTTCTCCAGCAGCAATTTGATTTGCTACAGATTTGGGTAGTTGGGTAATGATACTCATATCAACTTTTGGATATTTTTTTATAAAAGAACCACAAAGGTATTAAAAGGAAAGAGATAAAAATGGTGTTTCCAACATAAAGCCACCCAAATATGAAAAAAGAAAGAACAAAGGCTATTAATAGTTGAAGTTTTGAGGCACTAACTTCAGATGATTGTCTATTCCTTTTAAAGTATTTTTTTTTAGTATTCTTTGATTTTGATATTCTCTGATCTAAATCATCTTTAATCGGATCATAATGTCTTGCAGAAAATTTGAATTTTCTATTATTAGGTAATTTAATAAATGAAGGAAGTCTCATATCTAGTAAATCAAATTAATTATTGCATAAAGATAGATTGAAAAATTGTTAATTTAGTAATAGTGAATTTATAAGGGAATGATTACATTTTCTTATAAAAAATAAATTACATCTTATATGAAGATAGGTATTGTCTGTTACCCAACATTTGGAGGAAGTGGTGTTGTTGCAACTGAACTGGGGAAAGCTCTATCTGAAACAGGAAATACTGTACATTTTATATCATATGCTCAGCCAGCAAGACTAAATATTTTTAGTGATAATTTATTTTATCACGAGGTGTCAATTAAAAATTACCCTCTTTTTGAATACCCTCCTTATGAAACTTCTTTAACAAGCAAGCTTGTAGAAATTGTTCAATTTGAGAAACTTGATTTGATTCATGTACACTATGCAATTCCTCATGCATCATCTGCACTGTTAGCAAAAGAAATTTTAAAATCAATGGGAATTAACATCCCTGTAATTACCACTTTACATGGAACAGACATAACTTTAGTTGGTAAGGATCCTTCTTGTAAACCAGTCATTAATTATTCAATAAATAACTCTGATGGGGTAACTGCTGTTTCAAATAGTCTAAAAGAAGAAACAATTAATCTTTTTAGTATAACAAATACTATAAAAGTAATTCCGAATTTTATTGATATTGAAAAGTATTCTAAAGTTAAAAGAAACCCATATAGGAGTAAGCTATGTCCAAAAGGGGAAAGGTTATTAATTCATACATCTAATTTTAGAAAGGTAAAAAGAATTCAAGATGTAATTAATGTCTTCTGTAAGATAAATAAAGAAATTCCTTCCAAATTAATAATGATTGGTGATGGTCCGGAAAGAGCAAACATTGAGTCACTTACAAGATCTTTGTGTTCCTTAAGAGATGTTATGTTTATTGGAAAAATTCCAGATGTAGAAACCGTGCTTTATAAAGCTGATTTATTTCTTTTAACATCTGAAAAAGAAAGCTTTGGATTATCTGCCTTAGAGGCAATGGCTTCTTCAGTCCCAGTAATTTCTTCTAATGCTGGAGGGTTACCTGAATTGGTTGAGGAGGGGATATCTGGATTTACATGTGATATAGGTGATGTTAATTCTATGTCAGAGAAAGCGATAAAAGTTTTAGATAAAAAAAATCTAAGTGGTTTTAAGGAAAATGCACTCAGAATAGCAAATAATTATGATATAAATATAATATTACCAAAATATGTTGAGTTTTATAAAAACATTTTAAATAAAGGATAGTGTCACAGAAAAAGAAAAAAATATATGTCCTTGATACATCAGTGATCTTATATTCTCATGATTCTATCATGAATTTTGAAGAGAATGATATTGGTATCCCTATAACAGTTTTAGAAGAACTTGATCAAATGAAAAAAGGAAACGATACCTTAAATTTTGAAGCAAGAGAATTTATTAGAATGATTGATAAACTCTCTATTGATAAAATGCTTAACGATTGGATTCCATTAAATGGTAAAACGAAAGGTAAATTTAAAATTCTTGTTAATCAGAAAACAAAAAATAATATTTTTAATGATGATATAAATGATCATAAAATTTTAGACTCAGCATTAAACTTACAAAAAGAGGAAAAAAATAAAATTATTACTCTTGTCTCAAAAGATATTAATTTAAGATTAAAAGCTAAATCTCTAAATCTAAATGCAGAGGATTATTTAACTGGTAAAATTGAAAATTTAAATTCCTTAGATCTAGAGGAGAAAATAATTGAAAATGTTAAACCTGCTATTATTGATAAAGTTTATGAAAGTAACTCTATCGATAAAAAAGATATTTTTCCTAGAAAAAAGCTCATAGATAATTCGTATTATGTATTAAAAGATTCTAATAAATCAGCTCTCGTATATTATGATAGTGATAAAAAAACAATAAATAGAGTAGAGAAGACAACAATCTCCGGAATTAAACCAAGAAATGCTGAGCAAGCCTTTGCAATTCATTCTTTATTAAATGAAAATGTTTCTTTAGTATCTATTAATGGAGTTGCAGGAACAGGTAAAACTCTTTTAGCATTAGCATCTGCAATATCTCAACGAAGAAATTATAAACAAATATTTGTAGCAAGGCCTATTGTACCACTAGGCAATAAAGATATAGGGTATTTACCTGGAGATATTAACTCAAAGATTAATCCATATATGGAACCTTTATGGGATAATTTTAAATATATCCAGAATCAGTATAAGCAGACCTCTAAAGAATTTAAAATATTAAGAAATATGATTGAATCGGAGAAGCTTGTTATTCAGCCTTTAGCTTATATAAGGGGTAGAAGTTTTTCAAATATTTTCTTTATTATTGATGAAGCTCAAAATCTCACTCCACATGAGATAAAAACTATAATATCTCGAGCTGGAGAAAATACAAAAATTGTTTTTGCTGGAGATATTAATCAAATTGATACGCCTTATCTTGACTCTCAAAGTAATGGTCTTTCGTATTTAATTGATAAGCTTAAAGGACAAAAACTATATTCTCATATAACACTTAAAAAAGGTGAAAGATCAGATCTTGCGAATTTAGCTAATGAACTTTTATAATTTTCAAAAATTGAAATATGATTAAAACTCTAGAAGACTATCAGAAGCAATATAATTTAAGCGTAAGTGATCCAGAAAAGTTTTGGAATGATTATTCCGACCAATTTATTT
>CEQY01102806.1_pt1 | contig 12986 bp, 12 predicted proteins | sample 361391 | NCBI WGS metagenome assembly CEQY01 (sample SAMEA2621075, study PRJEB7988) | marine metagenome | isolation source: saline water (ENVO:00002010), including | reverse complement strand
AATAATCTTATGATTTTAAAATTAACTTATGGTGATGTTGAAATAGAGCTTTATCCAGATAAAGCACCTAATCATGTAAAAAGATTTAAAGAGCTAGCCAATAGCGGAAAATATGATGGTGTAGTTTTTCATAGAGTTATTGATGGATTTATGGCACAGACCGGAGATGTAAAATTTGGAAACTCAAATAATGCAGATTTTAATCTGTCTTTAGCTGGCACAGGCGGTTCAGATTTACCAGACCTGAAAGCTGAATTTACAGATATAGCACATACAAGAGGAATACTTTCTGCTGCGAGATCAGCAAATCCAGACAGTGCTAATAGTCAATTTTTTATTTGTTTTGATACCGCTCCTCACTTAGATAGACAGTATTCAGTTTTTGGAAAAGTTATTAAAGGAATGGAATTTATAGACATGATAAAAAAAGGTGACCCCAATAGTGGTTCTGTTCCAAATCCAGACAAAATAATTTCTATAAAATCAAAATAATATTTAATGCTAAGTGAAGAATTTTCGTTCGAGTTAATTACTCAGGATGATAAAGCTAGACTCGGTAAAATTCATACATCAAGAGGCATTATAAACACACCTGCATTTATGCCTGTAGGGACCCAAGGAACTGTGAAAGGAATTTTTACGGATGATATAATTAAAACCAAAACCGAAATAATATTAGGTAACACTTATCATTTACTACTTAGACCAGGAGTAAAAATATTAAATCAATTTAATGGTCTTCATAATTTTATGAACTGGAAAAAACCAATCTTAACTGACTCAGGAGGTTATCAGATCATGTCTTTATCAAAGTTTAACAAAATTGATTTAAAGATGGGGGCTATTTTTAAATCACATTTAGACGGTAAAAAAATAATTTTAAGTCCAGAAAAGAGTATACAGGTCCAAAAATCAATTAATTCTGATATTATTATGGTTTTAGATGAGTGTCCTAAACTTACCAAGGATAAGAAAATTATATCAAAAGCAATTAATGTTTCAACAAATTGGGCTAAGAGAAGTAAAATAGAATTTGGAAATGACAAATCTAAAGCTCTGTTCGGTATTGCTCAGGGTGGTTTATATAAAGATCTTAGAGTCGAAAGTATAGAAAAATTAATAGAAATTGATTTTGACGGATATGCAATGGGTGGCCTAGCTGTTGGAGAAAAACAACTCGATATGTTTAAAATCTTAAATGAGACTACAGATTATCTCCCTAAAGAAAAACCAAGATATCTTATGGGAGTTGGCACACCCTCAGATATATTAGGTGCAGTTAAAGAGGGAATAGATATGTTTGATTGTGTGATGCCGACAAGATCTGGGAGAACTGGTTTAGCTTTTACTTGGGAAGGAAAGTTAAATTTAAAGAACTCAAAATATCAGTATGATAAAATGCCGCTGGATGAAAATTGCAAAATACGAGATCTTTACAAATACTCTAAAAGTTATTTAAATCATTTGATAAAATCTAATGAAATGATGGCATCAATGCTTATTTCTCTACATAATATATATTTTTATCAACAATTTATGCGCGAAATTCAAAAGAATATTAAGAATGGAACTTTTAAATCCTTCTACAAAAAATACATAAATTTGTTTAATTAATTATTTGAAATCTAATTAATAAGTATATAAAAGAACATTCTTTAAGGGCCCTTAGCTCAGTTGGTAGAGCACCTCCCTTTTAAGGAGGGTGTCGATGGTTCGAGTCCATCAGGGCTCACCAATTATTAAGTTTTAATTGGTGGATATTTAATAATTACTTCATTTATCCAATTACTTAAGTTTTCAATTCTTTTTTTACTGCTTGGATGTGTGCTTAAAAAAACAGGTGGTTCTTTCCCTTTATTTTTGTTGGACATTCTCTGCCAAAGTTTAACAGACTCTCTTATATCATATCCTGATAAAGAAGAAAAAATTAAACCTAAATAATCTGCCTCAGTTTCTTGTTTTCGTCCAAAAGGGTTCATTATACCTAATTGAAAAATGTCTAAACCAGTATTCTGACCAACTGTATTTCTAGTTCTATTAATCGCACCACCTAAAAAAATATCTGCTACAGTTGTGCTCAAATTTATAGTCATTGCATGACTCATTCTTTCAAGAGAATGTCTTGCAACAGCATGCGCAATCTCATGACCCATAACAACAGAAAGAGCATCAGTGTTTTTAGTTATTTTAAGAAGTCCAGTGTAGACGGCAATTTTACCTCCTGGCATACACCAGGCGTTTACAACTTTATCGTTGTCTACAAGAACATAGTCCCAACCAAAATTTCGAGTTGGATCATCTTTACCTTGATTTTCAAAAAAAGTACTAACAGAATATTCTATTTTTTTTCCTATTTCTCTAATTTCTTTCAATTGCGCTCCACTTGTAATTAATTTCGATTTCTTTCTAAAATTTTCATAAGCTGCAGCTGCTTGTCTATTAATACGGGACTCAGGTATTATGCTTAGTTGTTTTCTTTCTGTTATTGGAACTGTAGTGCAGGACGGTAATAATAATGAGCAACAGCCGCAACCAAAATAGCCAAGAAATTTTCTTCTATTTATGTTATACATATTAGATTCATGATTTTAAATAATAAATTATTAATTGCAATTTTTATCTTGATAATAATATTCATCATATATTCAAGCTACTCTTAAATAAATGTCTAATATAAATAAAAAATCAATATTTGCGAGAATTAGAAATAATTTCATAGCTGGGATTGTTGTTTTAATACCGATTGGTATTACATTATATTTAACTCTTTTTATTATCAGGGTTTCAGGAAAAATTATTCCCAAAGAAATAAATCCGAATAATTATTTGCCGTTTGATATTCCTGGAGTAGAAATATTTATAGCACTTTTAATAATTACCTTCACTGGGTGGTTATCTTTATCTTTTTTGGGAAAAAAGTTTTTTGAAATATTAAATAATATTTTAAAAAAAATACCAATACTTAGAACTATTTATTCAGCAATTGGCCAGATGACTGAGAGCTTCACTAAGACAGATAATAAACAAAAAAGTGTTGTTCTTTTGGAGTACCCAAGAAAAGGTGTTTGGGCTGTTGGTTTTGCCACAAAAGAAAATGAAGGTTTAATAAAAAATAAACTACAAGTAGATTTAATAAATGTTTTTGTTCCTACTACACCTAATCCTACAAGTGGTTTTTTATTAATGGTTCCAAAAAAAGATTTGATTTATTTAGATGTTAGTTTTGAACAAGCGTCTAAATTTATAGTTTCAGCAGGTACAACTAATATAGACTAAATCTCATTTATATTAATTATTTCAGCCTTATCAAAAAGTTTTAAAAGAAAAGAATATTTCCCTTGATTTATTTCATCATTTATACTTTTTATATGTTTTTCTGCTAATTTAAATAGATCCTCATGGTTTACAGGATCAGCAAATCTAAAGGTTTTAATCCCACTTTGCTGAAATCCTATTAAGTCACCAAATCCTCTTAATTTTAAATCTTCCTCAGCGATAAAAAATCCATCGTCTGATTCTTTTAGAATCCTAATACGTTTCATAGCGTTCTTAGTTAAACTATCTTTGAACAATAAAATGCAGGTTCCTTGTTTATTTCCTCTTCCAACTCTTCCTCTTAATTGGTGTAATTGTGCTAGACCGAATTTATTCGCGTTTTCAATAATTATTAAATTTGCATTAGGAAAATCAATACCAACTTCAATTACAGTGGTTGATACTAAAATTGAAATTTTTTTCCTTAGAAAAAATTTTAAAATTTTCTCCTTTTCATCTTTTTTTAAAGCTCCATGAATAAGTCCAACTTTATTTTGAAATCTTTTGTTTATTATTTCATATTTTTTTTTAGCTGACGTATAATCTAAAAAAGGGGATTCTTTAATTAATGGACAGACCCAAAAAACTTGATTGTCATTTTCTATCTGTTTTTTAACAAATGGCCAAAGCTCATTAATCTTTTTTTCGGGTTTACTTAATGTAATAATTTTTTTTCGTTTAGCTGGTTTTTCACTAATTTTTGATATGTCCATATCTCCGTAAATTGACATCATCATTGTTCGAGGTATTGGTGTAGCTGACATAAGTAAAACATCGCAATTATTTCCACCTTTTTTTGCTAAATCACTTCTTTGTTTAACACCGAACTTATGTTGTTCGTCTATTACAATTAGGCCAAGTTTTTTAAAAATGATTTTCTTTTGAAATAAAGAGTGAGTCCCAATTAATAATTTTGTTTTATTATTAGATAAATTATTAATTATTTCCCTTCTTTTTTTATATTCAGTTTTACCAGTTAAAAAATCAATTTCTAAATTTAAATTTTTAAAAATCTTTTTTGAAAGTTCATAATGCTGTTTTGCCAATATCTCGGTTGGACTCATTAATGCACATTGATAACCACTTTTAATAACATTTATAATTGCTAATAGAGAAACAATTGTTTTTCCAGAACCAACATCTCCTTGAATAATTCTGAACATTCTTTTATTACTTAATAGATCAAAATTTATTTCTGCTAAAACATTTTTTTGACTAGCAGTTAGCTCAAAAGGTAAGCTATTTATAATAATCTTTTCATATTTATCGTCAAATTTTTTTGGCAATTTGTTAATTTTTATTCTTTTTCGATTTTCAGATAATGATAAAAAGTTTGCGCAAAGTTCGTCAAAAACTAATCTTCTAAAACTTTTTGATTGATTATCTTTTGACTCTTTTGATTTATGAAGTCTTTCAATACTTTCATTCCAGCCAATTAAATTATTTTTTTTTATAAAATCATTATTTAACCAGTCATTAATTTTTGGAATATTATTTATTACTTGTTCACTTATTGACCGATATTTTTTTTCATTAATTCCTTTTGTTAAATTGTATTTAGGAATATTTTTAATAACATAATCTTGATTATCTGGTGTGGTAACATAGTCAGGATTTGTAATTTGGTAGTTTTTGTTAAAATAATTAATTTTACCACTTATAATTACCCACTCATTTACTGGAAATAATTTTCTTAGATAACCTTCTCGACTATTAAAATAAACTATATCTATTTTACCTGTTTCATCTTCGCATATAATTTTATTTGGAAGATTTCTTATTCTTGGAAAATTGAGTTTTTTTACCAAAACTTTAACTGATTGTATTTTGCCAATTTCCAATTCGTTGAGTTTCGAAAGTTTAGATCTATCTGTTTGAGAGTATGGTAAATTTAATATTATATCTTTAATTTTTTCAATTCTTTTTTTTTTTAAGTATTTAGATAATTGGGAACCAACACCTTTAAGCTTAATTACATCAGTTAATATAAAATCTTTTTTCATTAAATAGTTTAAATAATGTATAATATAATTTAATGGACAATAAATTAGAAATATTAAAAAAAAGATTAATTTATAGAGCTGGCTATAGGGGTACAAAAGAAATGGATATATTGTTGAGTGCCTTTGTTAATAAATATATTAATACTTTAAGTGAAAATCTTCTAAATGAGCTCGATGATTTTTTAAAATTTGAAGACGAAATAATTTTAAATTTTTATCAACATGACATAATTGAAAAGGGAATTAATAAAAATGGGGTATCGAAAATTTTTAAAAATTTTAAGATCTAATGGCGGAGAGGGTGGGATTCGAACCCACGAACGAGTTGCCCCGTTGCTGGTTTTCAAGACCAGTGCTTTCAACCGCTCAGCCACCTCTCCTTGAAATAAATTTAGGTTCCTTAATACTATCAAAGAGGTTAAATAACAATAATTAAGTAGTATTTTGTTAAGCTAGTTAATATGGATTAATTATGATAATTAATAAGATGTTCAAATTAATTTTCAATTCTTTATTTCTGATTGTTTTTTTAATAACAAACTCATCTGCTAACGATGATTTTGACAATTGGCTAAAAAAATTTCAATTAAGAGCAATTGAAACTGGAATTTCGGGAGATGTAGTTCAACAAATTATGTCAGAGGCGAAATTTTTACCAAAAGTTATTGAATATGATCGTTATCAACCTGAATTTTATGAAGATACTTTCACCTATATAAAAAAAAGATCATCAAAACGTAAAATTAAAGAGGGTATAAAACTTTATAACAAAGAAAAATCTATAATTGAAAATGTAGAAAAAGATTTTGATGTAGAAAAAGAATTATTGCTTGCTTTAATGGGTATCGAAACTAATTTTGGAAAATATCTTGGTAAAATGGATATTATTTCATCTTTGGCAACACTTAGTTATGATAAACGTAGAAGTGAATTTTTTACAGAAGAGCTATTAATTTTATTAAAACTTGTAGATCAAAAAATAATAGACAAGGAAATTTTATTTGGATCTTGGGCAGGAGCCTTCGGAAACTTTCAATTTATGCCTAGAACAATAAGAAATTATGCTATTGATTATAATAAAAATAAAACAATTGAATTAAAAAAAATTGAGGACTCGTTTGCTTCAGCTGCAAACTATTTAAAATCTATTGGATGGAAGAAAAATCAACCTTGTTTTTATAAAGTAGAATTAGAGGATAATATCCCAAAGAAATTTCTTAATTCTTCTGCGAGAAATATTAAAAATAAAAAAAAATTTTCGTATATAAAGAAATATATAAAAGATTTTAATAAATTAAATATAAAGAATAATCAGAAAATAGCGATTATAATACCTGATAAAGATATCATACCAGGGGCACAAACTTTATCTCCAGCATACATTATTTTTGAAAACTATGAAAAAATTTTAAACTGGAATAGATCATTAAGATTTGCTTTAGCCGTTTGCACTTTAAAAGAGAGTTTTAAAAATGAAATTTAAAATTTTTTTCTTATCGTTTATTCTTACATCATGTGCACCACATTTAAAAACACTTAATCAAAAAGAAACTTATACTGCAACAGGTTTTGCTTATATTTATAATGAGAAAGATTTTAATGAGAAAATTATAAAAGGAAAAATGAATAATAATGTAATGCAAATTTCTCATCAATATTTGAGAACTGGAACTTTAATCAAAATTTCAAACCCAAAAAACAAAAAGAGCATTGTACTAAAGAACATCAAAAGAATAAAATATCCAGATTTTTATAAAATTTTGATAACAGCTCCAACTGCAGAAGAATTAAATCTTAACAATAATTTACCAATATTAGAAATTATAGAAATAAAAAAAAATAAATCTTTTATAGCTAAAAAAGCCAAAATTTATAATGAGGAAAAAAAAATACCATCAAAAGCGCCAGTTGCTTCAGTACAAATATCAAATATTTCAAAAAATAAAAAAAAAAATTCATCCATAAAAAAAGATAATATTTATATTCTTATAGGTACTTTTTATTCAACTGATACAGCAAAATTTTTAAAAAAAAGAATCATTAAGGAAGTAGCAGAATTAAGTAATAAAAAATTGAAAATAAAAAAAATTAAAAATAAAGAAACCCAGCTCATTTCAGGCCCATATAGCACTATTAATTTACTTAAAAATGACTACATTAGGTTAAAAAGTTTTGGATTCGAAGAACTAGATATTTTTATCAATGAGTAAATTTTTAATTATCTTAACTACTATTTTAAGTCTTGCCTCAAGCCTATTAGCTAACCCTAATTTACAGGCACGAACAGGTATTTTAATTGATTATCATTCAGAAGAAATTTTGTTTGAACTAGATCCTGATGCTCAAATTTATCCTGCTTCTATGACAAAAATCATGACATCAATTGTAGCTTTTGACTTGATAAATCAAAATAAATTATCTTTAGATGATAAATTTGTAGTTTCTGAAAACGCTTGGAGATTGTCCCAAGCAGGTTATTCATCTATGTTTATAATGATAAACGATCAAGTAACAGTTGAAGATCTTTTAAAAGGAATAATTATTGCATCTGGTAATGATGCATGTGTAGCCTTAGCAGAAGGTATTGCGGGTTCCGAGGAAAATTTTGCTGATATGATGAATGAAAAAGCTGGTGAAATTGGTATGACTTCTACTAATTTTACTAATTCATCCGGCATTAATGATCCTGATAATGTTTCAACAGTTAGGGATATCGCTTTAATGAGCAAGCATCTGATTCAAAATTATCCAATTTTTTATGAATTATTTGCAGAAAAAACTTTTACATGGGACAGAACTGGAGGTGAACCAATTAAACAGGGAAATCGAAATCCGCTGTTATACAAAAATGTTGGTGTTGATGGAGTAAAAACAGGCTACCTAGCCGTTGAAAAATATTCTTTGGCTAGTTCAATGCTAAAAAAAGAAAGAAGGTTAATTTCAGTTGTTTCAGGATTCCAGACAAAAAATTTACGTAGTTCAGAGTCATTGAAATTACTTAATTGGGGATTTAGAAACACGAATACATTTGAAATATCAAAAAAGCAAGAGACTACTTTTGAATTAGATACTTGGCTAGGAAAGAAAAATAAAATTTTAGCTACAACAAAGGAAGATTTTTACGTAACAGTTAATAAAAAAGATATAAGACATTTAACAGTGTCTTTAGAATATAATGGTCCAATTTCAGCTCCCATCGATAAAGGAAAAAAAATAGCAAATATTTTAGTTTTAAATAAAGATGAGGTAATTAAAAAATTGCCACTATATGCAGCTGAGGATCTTAAAAAAGTAAATTTCTTTAAAAGTTTATTAACATCTCTTAATTATTTGATATGGGGAGATGTTTAAAAAAAAACCATTTTTTATTGTTTTTGAAGGAGTGGAAGGTTGCGGCAAATCTTTTCAAAGTAAAAAACTGTATCAAAAATTAAAAAGAAACAACATTGATACTATTTTAACAAGAGAACCCGGGGGAACTAAAAGTTCTGAATTAATAAGAAACTTAATTCTTAAAGACTATTTTAATAAAAATTCTAAAGATAAATTCGACAAATATACGGACACATTGCTTTATTTAGCCGCTAGAAACGAACACGTAAAAAATAAAATTCAGCCAGCTCTTTTAAATAAAAAAATTGTAATATGTGATAGATTTATTGACTCGACTCTTGCTTATCAAGTATATGGAAAAAAAGTGGATATAAATTTTATAAACAATATTCATCGAAAAATACTTGGTGGCATTAGACCAAATATTGTTTTTGTTCTTAAAGTATCTGAAAAAATTTCTAGACAAAGGCTAAAAAAAAGAAAGACAAAAAATAGGTATGACAATTTTGCGCAATCCTTTTATACGAAAGCACAAAAATCATTTATAAGTCTAGCTAAGAAAAAAAAGAATTATTACATTTTAAATTCATCTCTTAATGATGATAGTCTTGAAAACAAAATTTATGAGATAGTTAAAAAATACTTAAAGAGAAAATGAACTATCCTAATTTTTTTAGCGCAAAAATTTCAAATAATTTATTCGGCTTAAAAAAAGAATTTGATTTCTTACACTCTCTTTACGAAAAAAAAAAATTACCTAAGGTTTTATTATTTACTGGCAATAAAGGGTTGGGTAAATCAACTTTAATTAATCATTTTTTATTTTCGATATTTGATGAAAAAAATTATGATCTAAAATTAAATATTCTTAAAAATTCTTCAAGCTTTTTTACACAATTTAAAAATAATTCCTTTTCAAATATTATTTATATTCAAGGCTCAGATTTTAAATCGATTAAAATAGACGATATAAGAAATTTAAAGTCCAAAATCTTTAAATCTACAATTCTTGATAAGGAAAGATTTATTATTTTTGATGATATTGAACTTTTTAATACTAATAGCTTGAATGCACTTCTCAAGATAATAGAAGAACCAAGTAAAAAAAATTATTTCTTTCTTGTGAATAATAATTCAAAACCTTTATTGGAAACAATTAAATCGAGAGCTATTGAAATTAAGTTATTTTTAAATGATAAAAAAAGATTAAAAATTATAGATCAGTTAGTTGATTTATTTAATATAAAAACAATTTTAGACCCACAAAAGACTGAATTATCTCCAGGAAATTTTATTAAATATAATTATGTTTGTAACGAATATAACATCCAACTAACAAATGATATTATTGATAACTTATCAATTTTGCTAAAATTATATAAAAATGAAAAAAATATATTATTCATTAATATTGCCTTTTTTATAGTCGAATACTACTTTAGAGACATCAGAGACAAAAATATTTTAAATAACGATAAAATCTATGAAATTAAAAAATTTATTTTTGAACATTTAAATAATTTCTTAATATATAATATAAATCAAAACTCTCTAATTAATGCTATTAATAATAAATTAAGTAATGAGTAAAAATTTTTATATAACAACTCCTATCTACTATCCGTCAGGTAAACCACATATGGGTCATGCATACTCAAGTATTGTTGCAGATATTTTTGCTCGTTTTAAACGATTAGAAAAATACAATGTATTATTTTTAACCGGAACTGATGAGCATGGTCAAAAAATTCAAAAAGAAGCAAAAAAAAATAACAAAGACCCTAAGGAATTTTGCGATGAGTTATCTGAAACTTTTAGATCTTTAACTAAAACACTAAATTTATCTAATGATGATTTTATAAGAACAACAGAAAAAAGACATCACAAATCAGTTATTGAAATTTGGAATAGGCTAGTATCTTCCGGTGATATTTATTTGGATAAATATAGCGGTTGGTATTCCGTTTCAGACGAAGCTTTTTATGATGAAGAAGAAATAGAAGATAATAATGGTAATAAAGTATCAAAATCTTCAGGTTCTCAAGTTGAATGGGTCGAAGAAGAGTCATATTTTTTTAAATTATCTGCTTGGTCAAAAAAACTTTTAGATTTTTATAAAAAAAATCCCAATTTTATTCTTCCAGTGTCCAGAAAAAATGAGGTAGTTAAATTTGTAGAAAAAGGATTGAAAGATTTATCTATTAGCAGAACTTCATTTTCATGGGGCATACCTGTTCCTAAAAATGACAAACATATAATTTATGTTTGGTTGGATGCTTTAACTAATTATATAAGTGCTTTAAATTTCCCTAACATTGAGGATAAAAAATATAAAGATTTTTGGCCCGCAGACATTCATATAATAGGTAAAGATATTCTAAGGTTTCATGCTGTATTTTGGCCTGCTTTTTTAATGGCTGCAAAACTACCTTTACCAAAGAGAGTTTTTGGACACGGGTGGATACTTTCAGATGATAAAAAAATGTCAAAATCTCTAGGAAATATTCTAGATCCTTTGGAGATTATAAAAAAATATGGAATCGATCAATTAAGATATTATCTTATAAAAGAAGTTTCTCTTGGAAATGACGGATCAATTTCACTAGAAAATTTAAAAAATTGCATTAACAATGATTTAGCAAACAATTATGGAAATCTATGTCAAAGAGTTTTTTCTTTTATAAAAAAAAATTGCGGCAATAAAATACCTACAAATTCTAAATTAAACGACATTGATAAAAAGCTTTTAAATAATTTAAAAGATAGTATACCAAAGCTAATATCATTTATGAACAATCAAGAATTAAATGAGTATATAAAAAAAGTTGTAAACTTTTCTTTTGATGCTAATAAATATTTCAATGATTCAGAACCATGGGCAGTTAAAAAAAAAAATCCTGAGAGAATGAATGCTATATTATTCACTGTTGTAGAACAGATAAAAAATATTAGTATATTGCTTAATCCTATAATTCCAAATGCTACAAATAAAGTTTTAGCTATGATAAATATATCGGATCAAAACATAAGTATTGACAGAATTAATGATAACAATATTTTAGACAACAAAAAGGAAATAGGTAATTTAGAAATATTATTTACTAAAATAGAAGATGATAATTGATTCCCACTGTCATTTAAACTATGAGCCTATGTCTTTATCTTTAAAAGATACTATTAGTAGGGCAAATAAAGATGGAGTTAAGTATTTGCTTACAATTTCAACTGAAGATAAAAGCTTTGATAAAATTCTCAATATTATAAAAAATTATGAATGTGTTTACGGTTCTTATGGAATACACCCCCATGAAGCTAAAAACCATAAATCAATTAATTTTGAGGATATAATTAAAAAAACTAAACTTAATAATAAAATAATCGGAATAGGTGAGAGTGGTCTTGATTTTTACTACAATCATTCTGACAAAAAAGACCAGATAAAGTGTTTTGAAGAACATATAATTGCGGCTCAAAACACTCAATTGCCATTAATTGTACATACTAGAAATGCTGAGTCAGAAACTTTAGAAATACTTAAAAGTAAATTAAAAGTAAAAAATTTCAAAGTTTTAATACATTGTTTTACAGGATCGAAAGAATTTGCGTTCAAATTGTTAGATCTAGGCGCTTATATTTCAGCTAGCGGGGTTGTTACTTTTAAAAAATCCGAAGATTTAGCCAATACATTTAAAGAAATGCCAAACGATAAAATATTAGTAGAAACAGACTCACCCTATTTAGCGCCTGTGCCACTAAGAGGCAAACCTAATGAACCCAGTTATATTATTCATACTGTGAAATTTTTATCAAAATTAAAAAATATCTCTTTTGAGGATTTTTCAAAGATCACTACTAAGAATTTTTTTAAATTATTTGGTGAGTTAAATTGAAAAATAAATTCACTATTCTTGGGTGTGGTAGTTCACTCGGTTCGCCTTGGATAACAAATTATTTAGGCAAACTTAAAAAAAACTCAAAAAATTTCAGGACTAGATGCTGTGCTCATATTCAGAAGGGAAATTTATCAATACTAATTGACACATCGCCTGACATTAAAAACCAATTTCTAAAGAATAAAATTAATACATTAGATGCAATAATTTACACCCATGAACACGCTGATCAAACTACAGGTATTTTTGAAATGAGGCCTTTTTTTTGGAAAAACAAAAAAAAAATTCCAGTTTACGGATCTTCAAGAACAATTAATGAACTGAAAGATAAATATACTTTTTGCTTTAAAGAAAGACATGGTTACAAACCAATTATGAAAGCAAATATTGTAAAAAAAAAATTTAAAATTTTTAATAAAAATTACAATATAGAAATAGAACC
>CEQY01027371.1_pt1 | contig 12999 bp, 10 predicted proteins | sample 361391 | NCBI WGS metagenome assembly CEQY01 (sample SAMEA2621075, study PRJEB7988) | marine metagenome | isolation source: saline water (ENVO:00002010), including | reverse complement strand
ATTTTTTTGCTCTGGTGATGGTCTTTTCACATGGGTCTCCCTTACGATTAGTCCACTTACCAATATGTAAAAATTTTATTTCTGGGAGTGACCTTGCCAATTCTATAAATCTATCAATACCTTTCCTTAGATAAGTCTCTTCATTGATTTCACCAACTGTGAGGACTTGGTTGATTTTGTTATAATTTTTTCCCAACTCATCACAATCTACAGCATTGTAAATTAATTTCACTTTACAAGGGTCAACCAGACCATTATTAATTACTTCTTTATAATTAGACTTTGAAACTGCAATGACTAAATCAGATTTGGATAATATCCAACGCCCAATATGCGTCTTATGGCCACCGCACATATTTCCATATCGAATTGATAGTACTCTAGCAACATCATAGCCTCCAGCAACAATTATAATTTTTCTTTTAAAAAAATATTTAAGAATAATAGCTGGAATCGCATGTTTGGAAGCGAACCAGATGAAAATAAGATCACTATAATAACCATTAATCATATATTTTATAATTTTTTTAAAATTATAATTATGAAAGTCTATTTTTGTTACCAGTCCGAAAGAACGTAGAATTTTTTCATCAGTTTTTTTAAATCCTGTCTCGCCTGAGATAACGTATAGAATCCTCATCAATTTTTTAATATGAAAATAAGGCCTCAATTACACTATCAATCTCGTCATTTTGCAAATCAGGATATAAAGGTAATCGGAGTAAACAATCTGAATATCTATCTGAATTAATTAAATCTTCGCCTTGATATTTATCCGAGAAGTAGTCTGATTTATGTAAAGATTGATAATGAAAAGCAGTTTGAATACCAGCCAATCTAAAATGGTTAATTAGTGAGTCTCTTACTTTAATATCTTCGCAAATAACATAAAATATATGCCCACAATGATTAGCGTATTTAGGAACATCTGGTAATTTTATAATCCCTTTTTTTTCTAATGGTAATAGATTATTATGGTAATAATCCCATAATGTTTTTCTTTTTTCTGTAATATAGTCTAAGTCTTCGAATTGAGATACCAACTTAGCAGCAAGAATATCAGATAATAGATAAGAAGAACCTAATTTTTTCCATCCATATTTGTCAACTTCACCTCTTATAAAAGAACTCCTATCAGTACCTTTCTCACGAATAATCTCTGCATGATTAATCAATGATTCATCATTTATAATCAAGGCACCACCCTCACCGCAAGAAATATTTTTTGTATCATGAAAGGAAAGACAACCCAAATCGCCAATTGTCCCTAAAGGGATATCTTTATAATAAGCGCCAATGCCATGGGCATTGTCCTCAACAATTCTAATATCCAATCCTTTTGACATACTAATTAGTTGATCCATATCGCATGATATACCAGCATAATGCACAGGAACAATAACTTTGGTTTTATTTGTTATTAAAGACCTAACATGGTCTATGTCCATATTTGGATTTTGTTTTTGGCTATCACAAAATATGATTCTTGCTCCTCTCATTAAAAAAGCATTTGCTGTTGATACAAATGTATATGATGGCATAATCACTTCATCACCAGGTTTTAATTTCAAAATGAGCGCGGACATCTCCAATGAATGTGTACATGAGGTAGTCAAAAGCGGGAAGGCTCTATTATACAGGCATTCTTTTAACAAAGTATTACATATTCCAGTAAATTCACTGTCCCCAGATTGCCTTTCTGACAAAATTGATTTAGTAACGTATTCTAATTCGTTCTTAGGGTGATAAATTTTATTAAGAGGTATCATTAAGCAGTATTTAACAATTGTTTTAATATTAACGTTAAACTGTTAGTGTGCAATTCTATATCAAAATATTTTTTTGCAGTTTTTCTATTAGTTTTTCCATGAAAATATCTCAGGGATTCATTTTCATATTTTTTCATATATGCAATTAATTGTTCTATGGAACTTGGATCAAATGTTTCAATAGTAGGACAACAATTTATTATATCTATTAAACTATTAATTTTAGACATTACAACTGGCAATCCTGCAGCCATAGCACTTATTAATGCTAGTGGTGTGGTATCTTTTTCAAGAGATGGATAAACAAACAAATCCATTACAGAAAACATTTTTTTCAAATCTTTATTATAACCAGCCAAAATAACTTTATCTTTTAAGTGAGATTCATTTATTATTGTACGTATTGAATTAATATAGTTGCCACTGGTGAATAATGGTGAGCCAACCAAAAGTAAATATGCATTACTATTAGACTTAGAATATTCTATGAATGCCTTTACAAGATATAGCTGTCCTTTCCATGGCGTAATTCTGGCTAGGTGTCCCAAAACATATGCATTTTTTGGAATATTCAATTCTTTTCTAGATTCTTTCCTGTAGTCCTTACTGCTTATTAAAGATCTTGTTTTAATTCCATTTAATATAACTGATGTCTTTTTTTGTGATTTTTTATCTAATGAGTCTTTTATGATAAGCGAATCACATATAATACTATCTGGTACTTCCCTTGCAAAACTGTTAAAGAAAATTCTGCCTAATTTAAAATACCTATTTGTTATAAGGTCCTGTAAGTGCCAAATAACTTTTATTCTATTATACTTATTAAATGCAATACCTGAACACAAATGGTTAATCAAACCTTTTGTAATTACAATTTCAATCTTGGTTTTAATATTTTTTTTTATTTTATAACTATTTATAATTATGGCAAAAAAGTTCCAAATGAAAGCAATTGGATTGATGATCCTAGAACTATCATTATTAATTGAAATCGAAGTAGATAAATATCTGACTGGATCATAACACCAGTATGGTATCAAACCTTTTTTTAGTCGTTTAGACATTTCACCTTCATTAGGTATAAGGACATTAACCTTATAATTTTGTTTTATAAAACCCTCTGCTAATAATAAAGTGCTTTCTTGTACACCTCCTAAATTATCTGAATCTTCTATAAATAGAATATTCATAACTTTATGCTTTTTGATTTAAATATTTGTTTTTCTAATAGTTTAGCATGACTCACAAAAACATAAAAAGCAGTATAAATTGATAGGAAGAGGCCTCTCCAACCATCTCGAAAGCCCATTAGCATAAAATATCTTTTAATAAAAATGTATATTGGACCAGCAAGCCATTTAATATAGGAGAATTTTTTTCCAATCTTACTTAGTTGATTGGCCTCATATTTTGTATAACGATCTAGATTTGCCAATTGCTTACTAATATTTGGCATACCTTGATGAATGATTGGTGTGTTTAGTACATTAATTTCTCCTGGTACAATTACTTTAGAATGGACTTCTTTATCTAACCATCTGCCATACTCTTTTCTAAATAAACGAAATTGCCAATCAGGATAAAAACCTCCATATTTTACCCATTTCCCAAGAACAAAGTTTTTTCGAGGCATTTTATAACAATGAACATTTTTTCCTACAGATGAGATTGCACGTCTAATGATTGATTCAGCATCTTTATTTAACTCTTCGTCGGAATCAATTTGTAACACCCATTCATTATTGCAATGCTGAATAGCCCAGTTCTTTTGTTTTGCAGAATTAATATATTCGTTCTTTATTATAATTGCACCAAAGTCTTCAGCAATAGACAAAGTATTATCATTGCTAAATGAATCAACTACAATAATCTCATCAGCCCAAGATATTGATTCTAAAGTAGATTTTATACTCCCCTCACAATTGTAAGTCGGTATTAGGATTGATATTTTATTGATATTCAGAATGGCTCATTAATTTTACGTTATGTAAATAGTAATAATATGAAATGGCTAATAATAAAAATAGTGGAGTACCAGTTTGTACTAAAAGTATATTCCCATTAAACAATAAAGAAATCAAAATATGTATTAAAAATAGGCATAATACAAATAATACAGTCTTTTTTTCCTTCTTAATGGAAAAAAAAGTGAATTGTAATCGAAGAAATAGACTAATTATCCAGCCAAACAATATCATACTAGGAATGATGCCAATACTAACTGTTATTTGTAATAAATCACTGTGTATCCAACCTATACTTGCCCAACCTTTGCCTTTCGGCTCTTCAATGATTGCCTTAATGGCCCTATTTATATGTTTCAACCTCACATCACCGCTAGAATCATATCTTGCATCTATATTTCCACTTAATGCCTTAAATGTAGAAATGTATCTTCCTTCGACTGGTTGTGAATAGACGATTATAACAAAAATAACTACAATTAAAGTAGCTGAGGTTTTTATATAAGGTATAATGTAGTTTTTATAAATAACTATAGTATATGCAAAGAACACTGTTAATATGAGCCAAGAGATCCTATTGCCAGATAAATAGATTGCACCAAGATTCAATGTCAAGATCACAACCAATATTATTTTATTTTTTATTATCTCATCTCTTTCATAACCTAGGTATAAAAGTATAGGGAAAGCAGGTGGTATAAGGTTTGCAGCCAAATGTGCCCCCCACCAGAGGAAAGCTAGACGATTAAAGGATAGGCTATGGCTGGTGAAATTCTGTTCGTTATAGACAGTATCAAATAATATCGTTATTATGGATGGATTGACATATTCTACAATTCCTATAAAACCAATTGCTGTTGCTACATAAAGATAATTTCTTAGCAACGATTGTAAAAATGCTTTATCTACTTTTATATACTGAATGATATAAAATATTAATATTAATAAATAAGCATTTTTAAACTCATTTAAAACATCAACGTTATAACGTGTAAAAAAGTCAATGACAAAAATAGTTATAAAAAAATATCCAGTTATGATGATGCTAACCGGCATTCTATAATATTTTAGAACCCTGGTAGAAAAAATCCTAAGCATAGATGCATAAATAATAATTTCGATAGGATGAATCTTTATCCCTGTGAAAGGTTCAAAAGTTCTAAATCCAATTATAAATGCTAAAACCATTAGCAATATTGAATTCTGTATACCATTTTTATGAAATAGTATATTATGCAAGGCAAAAATTGTAAAAATAACAACTAAAATATCAAAAAGCATCTTGACTTTTTATTAGCTTTGCTGGAACACCATAAGCTTTAGAATTTTCAGGTAAGCTTTTATTCACAAGTGAATTTGCACCAATAATTGTGGAGTGCCCAATTACAACAGATTCTAGAATCGTAACATTGCTTCCGACATAGGTATCGCTACAAATTTTCACGGGACCAAATGAGTTATTTAATATATTGGTTTTAGATATTCTACTTCCAGTATTAGTATGCGTATTTATCAAGATTCTATGTGATAAAGTGACTCTGTTTTTTAATTTTATTTTATCTGCTAAATCAAATATTGCATCTCTTCCTACATAGCAATTATCGCCTATAACTAGATTTTTATAAATTGGCTTAACTATATCAGCATTATGGATCAAGAATGGTGCTTGGATACGAACATTTTTCCCAATTTTTGCGCCATAATACCTTAATATGGAAATAATAAATTTTGATGGCGCAATCCTAAATAAAATATTAATTGCTTCATAACCATAGAAACATTTAAGTAAAATTGCAAAAATTAAAAAAATATTCATTTTTTTAGTTGATTAATTGATTTATTAAAATACTCTAATTGATTTGACCATCTATATCTTTCACGAAATCCAGACACAAGATTGATATACTCTTTATAAGAATTATTATTATTCAAAATAGTCACAATACCATTACTGATTGAATGTGAATCTGGTTCTACAACCTTTACCCAACAATCAAAAACTATTTTTTCTTTTACTGTTAGTTGGTCTCTTGCAATTGAAATAACCTCGGGTATCCCTCCTACATTGGTAGTAACAATTGGACTACCTGAACAAAGAGCTTCAGCAATAAAAATACCATAAGTCTCTTCTCTTGATGGAATAACTGTCAATTTCGTTTCTACTAATCGCTTTGCAATTGAATCTTGTCCTAAAATTCCTAGAATAATGACATTGTTCAAGTTTTTAAGACCTAGCTGATTCAAATCATGCTTATCTCCTCCAGCAATATGTAAGTCAATACTATCTATTTGATTGAATGCTTCAATTAATAAATCCAATCCCTTATCAGGCACAAAACGGGAAGCAGTAAAAACATAATTTTTTTTTTCTTCATTTAATGTTTGATCAATAAAATTATTATTAACACCATTATTTATTGTAATGAGTGATTTATTATGGTGTTCTTTAAAATTCAATAAATGCTGGGTCAATAAATGATTTGAACAACCAGTTATAAAGTTCGATGACTTAAATAAATAATTATATAAAATAAATCTTAAACTTTTCTTTCTTAATCCTTTAACTCGTCTTACCTCATCACCATGAAGAGATATAACAAGTTTAAATTTGAAAATGAGTTTTAATATAAGACATTCAAATAATTGATGATCAGGAAAATGAAGATTAACTATCACAGGTCTATAACGAAAAAAAAGGATAACCAATTTAATCAGTGTTATTGGCTTTAAAAAAAGCCATGCGAGTAACAAATCTATTCTTAAACTTTTTAGATATTGAAGAGGACTATGAAAAAAAAATAAACGTTTTATTGATAATCCTTCAAAGTTATCATTTTTTGGTAGATTTTTAGGATATCTATTTGTTATTATAGTCACATTCCAGCCTAATTCCTTCATAAATAAAGCATATTCTTTTGCAGCATTTTCCATACCACCAATTCTGGGTTGGAATGATGAAGCCCAGAGTAAATAATTATGTTTTTGTTTTATTACAGCCAGACCCGTATCGTGGAATATTTTGATGTGTTAATTAAATTTATTGTAGCTCCTGTGCTGAAATTATGGTCAATATAATAAATCGATGCTCTATGTTTAAAATAGGAACCATCATATGTGATAGAGCCTGATACTAAAGGAGTATGTGACCAACTATGAAAGACTTTTTCCTCATCAATAGGTTCACCATAAAATTCTGCAAAGAGATCCCAAATATTGACACCTTTTATAAGATACGTACTTTTAGTATTGGTTTCCATTATGCCAACAGTATCTCCATCACTTAATTGAATGGAGTTCTCAAGGTTCATAAATAAAGTTGAATCAATAATTATATCTATTGAATCTTCAGAAGCAATTAAGACCGAGGATAGAATCTTCTTATCATAATTGGTTTTTATTGGTAGCCTCAAGTCTTTTAAATGATGTTTCCAAACACTAAATGTGTGTCCATCATCTGGAAACTCTTTCTTATTCATTACATACATGAATGTTGGATAATAGATATATGAATCTCTAAGGGAATATTCATTATTAAGCCAATGAAGAATAGAGTTGATATTACTTACCTTACTATAGCTATCGCCTCCAGCATTCCAATTTTGCTTTAAGGATAAATTTGAATATGATTTATAATCATTCATTAATAAAATAACATTGCTTTTATCTCGAACCTTTTTTTTCAATGAATCTACCCCCATCCATATACGCAGAGTATTTTCTTCATCAATAGATTGCCTACCATAGAAGTTCACGTTTTGAATAGATCTACCATCAATAATTAATGCAGTATCATTTTTATTATAATTTGATTTAATCTTTTGGATGATATGTTCCCAATCAGTATAAGAAGAATTGAAAGTTTGATTTAATCCAAGGAGTTGTGATGATAATAATAAAATTAAGAATGGTATGTATTGCGTTTTTGGCATGAGTTCAACACTTTTAACACTAAAAAATAAAATTAATGGTAGAATGAGCATCCCGTGCTTTGATTCTAACTGAGTAAAACCTTCAAAGGATAATGGTTCTATAATGTAGTAAATAAGCAGAAATGGTATACAAATTGTAAAAAGAAGCAATAGAAATGATTCCAAGCCTTTTGATTTAAAGTAAAGATAGGCTAAATAACAATAACTAAATGCTAGTAGCAAAAAAAGAATAATTATAAAAAACGATTCAGTTGGTGTTAAATGATATCCAAAAATCATCTGGAAGAATGCATAAAATGGTTTAACTAATATCGCAATTGAAAAACCTCTAATATTAATGGAATTAATATCAATATTCATATGCTCAGAAATATTCATACTATTAAAAACAATCCAAATTATCTTGGGAAATAATAATAATATTAAAAGGCTTAAAAGAAAAGTAAACCCCATAATTAACCTGTATTTATAATTTTTTATTTTTTTATATATTACTAAAAAAATAAATGCAAAAATAAATTGTAAAGTATTCACAATAAACAAAAGATATGGAGCTATTATTATACCAATGCCATTAATTACTAATTTATTGTTTATTGAAAAATAATTGGACCACTTTATGATATAAATAAACAATAATACTGAACATAAGAAGTAGAATGAATAGTAGCGAAAAAAAATAGCATCTCTTATAATAAAACTATTAGAGACAATCACAAATGATGCTACGCAAAATTGGATATGATCCTTTGGTATATACCAAAGGAAAAGAATTATACCCAATATCGAAAAAACAATACTAGATAAACGTAATGTGAATATAGAATCTGGTCCAACTGAAATAGATTCTATGAACCGTGATAAAATAATATTGTATGTAATTGGCTTATTAATATTTTCTATATCTAGAGTATAAAACTCATCTCCATAAAAAGGTGTTAAATCACTTATTTTTAAGGTTATAAAAAAAAATACAGTACAAACCAGTGCTATATAAATTGATTTAGATTTCAAATTTATTAACAATTTTGATATATAGGATTTATTTCAGAGAATAATTTACATATAAACATATTTAACTTTACTCTCGATGAAAAATTTTTGCTCGCATCTATTTTGCTTTCTTTATCATCTAATTGGCTAGATCAAAGGGGCATGCTTAATTGAATTCTGGCGATTGCACTAAATCCGATAGAATAAACCTTCTTTCCATAATGTCCATGCAATAATTATATCTATAACGATTATGTTTATTGAATTTATGTTCATCAGAAGACCTGGTTTTGGTGTTTTAGAGGTATAAATAAATAATAACAATACATAATAAGGAAATAGATGTCTGTGTTGGACAAGATGGGGCATTAATATTGCCCAAGAAACAATACCAAATATTATTATAAATATTAATAATAAATTATCTAATGGTAACTTCTCTCTAAAATCATTGTATGCTACTAGAGGTAGAAGTAATAACAATATGCCAACATATCTAATACTAATCATAGATACTTCAACCAAAGATTTTGGTAACCTTTTCACTATAAAGATTTTATAATTTATCAAATAATCTGTAAATGATTTTGGTAAGGTTGAATCTCCATTCAATTGTTTATACGATCGTACATCTTTCCATTCTACCATTGGTGCAAAATACCCAGACCCATTTTGATCATGGACAAGTTGGGAAAAATAAAACCATTGTACCCAATTGATGTCTTTTGCAATATAAGTTTCGCTGGTAGTCGTTTTTGTTGAAAAAGAAAGGGTATATTTTCCAGAAAATATATTTGGATAGTTAAATAAAAGTACAACAATAATCGTACTCAAAAATACTAATGATATTTTAGAGAATATTTTTTTTAGATTGTACTCTTTATGAAAGATTTTTAAGAGCATTAATGAAAAAAGGAAAACTGCTAGATATAAAATCACTACTGGACGACTTATAATAGATAATGTTGAACTAATAATTAATAATAAATGATTGTATTTATTTTTCGCATCCACAAATAACAGTTCATGTAAAAAAATCAGTAAAGAAGTTGAGAAGATGCTATCATTTGTGCCATAGAATGAACCGCCAGTCGTACTTATCAAAAATAGTAAATAAATAAAATAGATTCTCCTATTATGAATAATATTTGATTGCCTTAGAAAAAAATATAAAATCAAGACAAATGTAAACATCGATCCTGTCAATCTCAAAGAGATTGATATTTCATTTGTTAATTGATAAAACGCATATGAAATGAGGGTATATGGAATAGAGATTCCTCTAAGGACTGAGCTATGATATCCATTCTCAATAAAATAATTTAGATCATTAGTAAAATACCATTCATCACCTACACCGCCTGAAAATAAAAAAAAATCATCGATAAATCTGATCACTAAATAAAGTACTGATATTATTAATGATATTCGTATTAATTGTTTTTTTTTATATTGAATTTTATTTGCCAGAAATGATATTTTTTTTATCAACATGCTTATTGCAATTATAATTATCGATTTTGATTAGACAAAGAATAGTATTAGCAACTAAGGAAATAAGATTAAAATCAAATAATTAAAAAATTTGGAATCTTTTTTCTATATCCGAAAACTGAAGAACATTGATCACATATTACTTTTGTATTTGTTATACTGATTTGACCACTGCAGCTAGGACATTTAAATATGTCATTTGTAGATATTTTTAATTGATTATTAGTTTTTCTATTCAGGAGTTTAGATGGAGTTGCAATAATCTCCAGATTACCTACATATATAGGGATAACAAAGTCATTTAGATGGAAAAAAGATAATATTTTTATAATAAAATCAGATAATATCCCAAGATATGAAGATAATCGAATAAAAATATCTTGTAACGTCATATAGGAGGTATTTGATCTAACCTTCAAAATATTATAGCCCATTTGCTTTAATATTTTTGATAAATTATTTTTATTAAAATAAAAAAGATGCTCTTTGGGTTTATAATGGAACCAATAACGTCCAAATATTATAGAGGAAATGCTGTTTGAATCTGGAGTGACTATATGCAATATGCCATCATCCTTTAAAATATTTTTTATCGCTTTTAATGACTTCTTTGGGTTTGGGACATGCTCAATAAGATCATAAAGACAAACCAAATCTGCGATATTATTTTTTATTGGTGGATTAGAAATATCGCAGATGAAAGTATCGACATTATATTTTTTTTTCACAAATTCTGCAGCATAAGTATTAATATCACTTCCAATCACATTCCAATTTCTATTTTTGGCGACTTCACAAAAATGTCCCAATGCACAACCAAAATCTAATACAAGGCCTCCTTCTTTGTAGTTTCTCTCAATAAAATCTAACCTTTTTTCAAATGTACTCTTGTGAGTGACAGACATTCCATTATAATTACTATATCCTTCATTGTTATCGTCGCTAGAATAATATGATTTATTATATAATAGTTTAGATTTTTCTTTATCAAAGTCTGAGAACATAATCCCACATCTATTACACTTGTATATGGAATCATCTTTGATAAAATATTCTAGGGAAATTTTATTTGAACTACAAAATTCACAAGTTGATTCTTTTTTGTAAATATTCTGCACTTAAATGGTTGTTCTATTACTCAATTATAAACTGGTATAACAATTGATATTTTGTTCATATTTATAATATAACCCTCAAACTAATGATTTCTTATTTTTAATAGCAAAAATATTCCTCATTTAAAAATGACGTGATTATAAGAAATAATATTCCTGCTTAATTTATGAATTTTTCTTTAATTAATAGATTGAGATTATTGATGAACCCTTGCTTTGAAAGATACTTTTCCCATATTTCCCTACAATAGACCTGGCGCTCTATAAACTGACTATTTGTTAATTTTAAATGAAAATCAATAATGACTTCATCAATCTTGTCAATATCAGACTGATTTACCCATAAACAGATACCTTCCCAATCTATTGTATCATCAAAAGGAAGTTTACAATCAGTATCGATAAATAGTGGGATTCTACCTAAGCATAACGTTTCATAAAATCTTAAAGAATAGTTTGCTGCGCCTCGGTAACAAAATGTATAGTCGCTACCAATTATATTATCTATAAACGCTCTTCTTGCTATTTTACTTCCCCCTATAGTGCCAGGTGCAAAGGTACTTCTCAACTTAAAATTAGTTTGTATAGCATCTTGTTTTTTCAAAAGATCAAGGTACCTTTTTCTTTTAATAGAATTTGGTATTACTGAATCATATTTTATCATCCTATTGAATAATAGATAATCTATTTGGGCTATGCTATTTCTTAAAATACTAATAATTATTTTATAAACAGGATATCTTGCAATGCCATCGAAACCAATTGTTGGGTCATTTGATTTTTCTCGAATTTGCAATTGACCATCAAAATGTATTTTTAATAAATCTTGTTTTAAATCACCAGGCTGGATTATCTCATTTTTCTTTTTGTATGATTTTTTCCCAAAATATTTAATAAAAATACAATTTGGATGTTCATACCTTATGGATTGATCCCCCTCAACCCAAATGAAAAGATATTTCCCATGAGACATTAGATGGTCAGCAATCTTATCTACCTTATATAATTGATTATATTTGATGTAATAATTCAAAGTCATAGGTAAAAATCCTACATCTGATTCTTCAGCATTATCCGTAAGAATAAAATTATCTTTGTAGAATAAAAAGTCCTTTTCCCACTTATTCCATTCTGATGTTCCATCACCTAAATAAGCACGTATCGGATGAATAAGATGATTGAGCCAGTGATGCTTAACAGAATAATCAACATCACTAAATACCTTAATTAAATCATTCATTTCTTGACCATATTACGTTGGTAGTAAGACCCGAAGCGATTTGTAAGATTAATTAAAAAAATAATTAAAATGTCAAAACCATTTGGAAACATACTAATTTTTTTTGCTTTCCTATGTGCATCAAATATTGGAATCCATGTCCATGAAGCAGCCCATTTTAATAAAAAATAAAATGAGGTAATTTTTTTTGGGTATGGCGAATACATATTCTCCCATTTTGACCTCACAAGATAATGAGCTCTTCCATACATATAATGTTGATAAAAGAGTCCTTTCCAAGTAGAACGATGTATATGATGAACTTTGACTTCAGGATGGTATAAAACTTTCCAACCTTTTTGTATCGCACGCCAATTATAATCCACATCCTCACCTCTAAATAAAGTTTCATCGTATTCACCAATTTCTTTAATCACTCTTTTTTTGTAGGACGAGTTTACCCCAGGGACATTCCTCACTTCACGCGGATTGCTATAATTGGGAAAAGTAATTACA
>CEQY01396354.1_pt1 | contig 13032 bp, 10 predicted proteins | sample 361391 | NCBI WGS metagenome assembly CEQY01 (sample SAMEA2621075, study PRJEB7988) | marine metagenome | isolation source: saline water (ENVO:00002010), including | reverse complement strand
CCCTATCACAATCGGAAGTACATCCAATGGTTAAGGTTTGTTCTGTTTTACAGCTGACCTCATAACTAAAGACAGTCGTGCTCAAAAAGGCGAGTAAAAACGCCAAGTATAATCTCATAATAAACTCCTTATGGAGTTATTATCTCTAAAGGGCGTATCAGATTCAAGATAGAACTTTGTTCATACTGTTACGGGTCAAGTTAGACAAAGTTTTGAAGTGTTGCTTTATATGGCCTTAGCTTTGTAAAAAACCTTAATGGTCTGGCCATTGGTATAAATGGCATCACCGTTAAGTTTAATAAAATAGCCGGATTTATTAACCGCAGGACTCACACTCGCGTTAGTGGGACCTGGTACTTTAATATTTAAGACATCTCTCCAGCCAATATAACTCCAACCATTGGTATCAGACTTTTGTATTTTTGCACCGTCGATAGTGACTTCCACTGTGGTTAAATCTGGATCTTTAGGCAGAGCAAAATATCCAAAATATTCAGTAGGAGTTCTGGTTTTTGCAATAAGACAGTCCGGGTAGGCCACTTGGGCAGATCCATTTAATTTTACAAAAAGTCCTGTGGCAGGCTCACCTGGTGTGGGCTCTATTCTTTGGTTTTTATTTTGCTGATAACCAATATACTCGAAACCATTTTGACTATCTTCATTAATAAGGGTTTTGTTTCCGTTTTGATCTACTTTATGCAAAGTGATGTCATCTGCTTGAATAGAGTCTTCGCTGGCAGAGCTGATTTTCCAATGATCATATTTATGACCCACCACAATTTGGCGGATACTATTATTCACAGCTTTGAATATATTAGAGTAGTCTCCTGAACAAAGATTATAACTATCTTTATTTGCATTATTATCTGTTAAGCCTTGTGCTTGATAAATATCTTGAGACATCTGTCGATAGGTCGATCCTGATACCCAGCCTGATTTACAGCTACTATGTGCTACCAGTGACATAAAGCGAAAGCTCTCGGCACTCATAGGTGCACTTAAATAGTCGATAAATTTATTTTTACGATTGGTATAAACACCTTGATCAATAACTGTGTTACCTTGAACGTTAATATTAGCTTCAGTATCGTTTCCATTGGAAATCATAACGACGATAGTATGAGCATTATCTCTAAAGATCCCATTGTTATATGTCCCGCCGTTTCCATCGGGGATATTTCTGTTACTGTTTATGATATTCTGAGCCCTTTGAAAGCCCAGCTCTGAATTGTTTCCACTGGCCTGAGAAAACATTTGTAAATTTTCTGGAGCTACCACATTAAGACTCGCCACGCTGGGGACTGAATCTGGATTACTGAGAATCACCGGGTAACCATAAATGGACTCATTTCCTCCCTGATTTAAAGGAGCGAAGTAGATATGATAATCAAACTCATTTGATATGCTAAAAATAGTGTTTTGAATTTCTGTTTTTATGGATTGGAAACTCCCGGCGAGAGTACTTCCTGAGTTATCTACTATATAGAGAATATCTACGGGAGGTTTTTCAAAGTGAAATTCAGAGCAAGTCGTGAGAGCAAAATTCTGAATCGCAGGAGAACTCGTTCCCGTTGATTGAGTATTTTTGGTTAAGACTTCTTCCCCACAAGAGAGTAGGAAGAAAGTTAGTAATAATAAAAGATAGCTAAACTTTTGCATATTTAATCCAGTTTTATAAAACTCCATAAGCTTTGTCGGTCAAAAGGGAGAAAGACTTTAATGGTGAAGGGAAAATCTTGCCCTAAGGATGTGAAAACAGTGAGCTCAGTTACAATAAAAAGTGGATAAGTATTTAGAATAATTGAATAGGAGTTTATCATGGATGATATTTGGTACTATGTGAAATCTGGTGAAAGGCAAGGACCAGTGGAAAAGTCTGTGATCGTTAATCATCTTACGACCGGAGAGCTGGGTGGAGAAGATTATGTCTGGAAAAAAGGTCTTGAGAATTGGACGAAAGTTAAAGACCTCAGTGACTTTGATCAAGGAGCTGCTCCTGCTGCACCGGCCATGGAGATGCCAGAAGTTATTGCACCAGAACCAAAAAAAATATCGAATCAACTCTCAGAGCTTGCGGGTGAGACCGCCAGTGTTTTTATCAAAATCGGTGCGGATAGAGGCACGCGAGATACAGAGTACGGACCATATAATTTAGCTATTATTAAAAGACTTTATAGTGAACATCGAATTAATGCTAAGACATACGTGTTTGTAAAAGGAATGGACAACTGGAAAATGCTAGCGGATTTTGACGATTTTGCTGCTTTATTTCAAGGGGCTCCACCGGTTATTAAGGACAGTGAGAGAAGATCTAATATTAGGAAACCTTTTATTGCGAGAATGTATATTCAGAATAGAGACGAAGTTTTTGTCGGCATTTGTCGTGATGTATCCATTGGTGGCATGCAAGTTTTAGTGGATCATTTTCCTGGGCAAGTGGGGGAGGAGATCGCTATTAATGTGCATCCTGAAAACTCAGAGTATCATTTTGTGGCCAATGGAAATATTGTAAGGCTGCTTGAAGGTGGACAAGGTTTTTCTTTTCGTTTTACCGAACTTTCTGATTCCTCTAAAGAATCGATTACAAAATATTTAAATGCGGGCTAAGATTTCTGATTTTGCTCTTATTGAAAATCATACTTTTCCCTCCTCTCTTGATGGAGAGGGGCATGTCTATTACCGACACTACCTACCACTCAATAAAAAAAAGAAACCAAAAATTCATATTATCTTTCAGCATGGATTGATAGAACATCAAATGAGGCATGAAAGTTTTTTTATTGCCATGTTTGAAGCCATGCCAGGGGAAGTCATGATAAGTGCCATGGACTTAATTGGGCATGGACATAGTGGGGGACACCGGGCTTATATCGAATCTTTTAAAAATTTTGAAGATGATTGGCTTCATTTTTTGGGCTTGTGTGCTCAGAGAACTTCTGAGTTTGAAAAGATTCAACATTTTGTTGTGTCTCACTCTTTAGGGGGTCTTATTGTTTTAAGTACTCTGAGTGATGAAGCGAATCAAATTCCATTGCCCCTTACATCACTGATCTTTGTAAACCCTTCTATTGCCCCCAAGCTTAAATTACCTCAGCTCATTGAAGCTAAAATGAAAACCATTGATGGATTTATTAATAAGGTCAGAGTTCCTCTTATCTATAATGCTTATGACCTCACTCACGACAATGAAAAGGCCATAGAATTTATCAAAGATCCACTCATCTCAAAAGCGATCACGGTGAAAATGGCCGTTGAGATTTTAAAAGCCACAGAGAATATTACGCGACATTCCTACTTCTTTAAATACGATAGTTTTTTTATCCTCTCAGGGGATGATAGAGTGGTGGACAATGAAAAAACCCGACTATTTATCACGGGAATGGATAAGTCCAAGGTTGTCTCGAAAGAATATCCCAATATGTGCCATGATATTTTAAATGAAACTTGCAGAAATGATGTGTTTCGGGAGATAATCAACCATATCAAATCAAAGGAAAGTGCTTAAAATGATGAAGTTTTTCTCATCTCTATTACTCGTTTTACTAGTTACTTCATGTGCTTTAAATAATCGCTCTCGCAAAAATATTGCTACCTCTGAGATTGTTCTGAAAGGGGGCATCTATCAAGGTAAGTCTTGGGATGAAAATTTTAGAATGAAGCGCATCTCTTGGTATGATGAAGCGAGTATGCAGTATGATGTTCTGATAAGTGAAATTGATAAGGATTCTCAGTTCGCAAAATGGTTGGGAAGGGATTATTACTACCTCGATCAATGTGCTAAATTTTATGTCACCGCACTTTATTCTGATCTCGATTTAGGCGAAGGGATAACTTATCTCGCTTCAAAACTTGAGAAGGCGGGGTTAGATAAAAGAAGCATTCAGGACTTCTCTGAGAACTTTAAAGCTCACCAAAATTTTGCTGATTGGAAGCTCTATAATTATAAGCTTTATGGCTTCTGTCGCAAACCCGTAGAGGGAGAGTCTGGATCAGAGGATATTGTTGTCTCTATTCCTGGCTTTAAGACAAAAACTCTCTAAGACTTATTTAGTCTAATTATTTCAAGCTCTTACGTTTATTTTTTCTTTGCCTTTTTCATGAAATCACTCTAAAGCTTCCTTGGGTTTAGCCGATAAGTCATTGAGGAAAACTTATGAGTGAAAAGAAATTCCAGCGATTCGGAAAGTATTTGATCCTAGATCACTTGGTAGATGGTGGTATGGCAAAGATTTGTCGTGCAACTTATTTAGGTGAACAGGCAAATAAAGTCGTTGCCATTAAAATGGTTCAACCTCAATACTCTAAAGATCCTTCTTTTGTTCAAATGTTTGAAGATGAACTCAAGGTTTCTTTCGACCTGGTCCACCCGAATATTGCACAAGTTTATGACTACGGTATGGTGGATGACCAGCTCTATAGCGCCATGGAATACGTGGATGGAGCCAATTTAAAACAATTTTTAGATCGTTTGCGGGAGAAGAAATACGTCTTTCCTGTGGAGATCTCGACTTATATTATCTCGCAAGTTTGTTTAGCACTTCAATATGCTCATAACTATCAAGATAAATTAACCGGTAAATCATTTAATATTATCCATAGAGATATATCACCTCATAATATTATGCTGACTTATGAAGGTGCTGTTAAGGTTATCGACTTTGGAATTGCTAAAGCTGATTCGAACTCTGAGGCGACACAAGCGGGGACGATCAAAGGGAAACTCTCTTATCTTGCACCGGAGTGTTTGGACGGAATGGAGCTCGATCATCGTTACGATCAATTTGCGGTAGGAATAACTTTATGGGAGATGCTTTGTTCAAGAAAGCTCTTTCAAGCTAAAAATGAGTTGGCCGTACTAAAGCAAATACAAGCTTGTAAAGTTCCAAAGCCATCTTCTATTAATCCAAATGTACCACCAGAGTTAGATCAAATTGTTCTTAAAGCACTGGCGAAAGACAGAACTCAGCGTTTTGACGATATGGAGAAGATGAATAGGGCCCTTGTTAAATTTCTCTATTCTAATTACCCCGAATTTAATGCCAGTGATTTAGGATACTTCGCTAAACAATTATTCCAAGATGAGATCTCTGCAGATAAAAAGAAATTTGTTGAGTACGGTAAAATAGACCTGAAACCTTTTATTGAAGATATGAAGCGCAATGAGCATGGTTCGGGGGCTAGCACCGCTGATCACTCTGGCTCATTTATCTCTGATGAAAAGAGAACAGGAAAAATCGTTCTCGATCTAGGTTCCTTCGATAAAGGTAATACTGATATTGATGTACAAGGCTTAGATTTAGATATGTCTGGTAAGACAGCGAAAGGTCTAACCCTTAAAACGAAAAATACTGGAACAAGAAAAATAACCAAGAAAACAAATGTTTCGAGAGGGCAAGGAGCCGGTGCGACTCGAAAGTCTGCAAATAGTGGCGCAACCCCTAGAAAAAGAAGTGCATCGGGTGCGACGAGGGCCACTCGTGTCAGACGGGCCAATGGTTCTGCTGGAACCAGAGCTGTTCGGGTGAAGTCTGCTGGGGCAGCCCCGCGAAATAAAGAACAAAGAAAAAGAGCTGGAACTATTATTCCTGTCGCCTTGGTGGCAAGTCTTTTGATGTTCGTCTACACTCAACAACAAATGCTTTGTAAGTTTGGAGTTAAATCTTTTTGTCCTGCGAATATGTCGGATGTTTGTATTTCAAACCCTTCATCTCAGCAGTGTATTAATGAGAAATGTTCCAAAGATTCTTCCTTAGCCATTTGTGAACAAGCCACTCAATATGGGGAGATTGTCCTCGAGAATTATAATCCTTCTTACACCTATCTTCTTGATGGAACGAGTTTTCCCGTAGTGGGAATTTCCATGAAAAAGATTCCTCTGAACCGTAAGTATAGAAAGCTCACCATTAAAAAGGACGGTTATAGAGCCGCCAGTGTCGATGTGATGAAGCTTGGAGAAAAAGAAAAGTTTATTACCGTTTCAGTTCCTAATCTTAAACAATTGAGAATGGGGACACTGACTTCTGGAAATAACTACACACCTGGTTCATGGATTGTTATGGATATTGATGGAGAAAAATTTGAAAAAGAACTTCCTCTCAATGGGGTAAGAGTTCCGGCCGGTACTTACGAAGCCATCATTGAAAATAGATTACTGAATACTGAGAGAAAAATTCAGGTTGAAGTCCAAGAAAATAAAAATAATAAAATTAAGATCGACTAAGAGTCTTTTTTATCAATTTCAAATCTTCTTTTTTGTTTAAAACGATTGCGACTGCGCATATTGAGAAGTTTCATGATTTCTGCTGCTGTCTCTTCTAAGGCTTTATTGGTGACATTAAAAATTGGCCAGCGCCTATTTTCTTCAAAGATTTTATTGGCCCACTCAATCTCTTCCACAACTTTTTTAGAGTCAGCGTAATCACCATTGGTATTGGTCCCCAAATTAGTTAATCTATTTTTTCTAATTTCTCTCAGGGCATCAGGATCGATAGTCAGTCCAAAAATTTTTCTCTGATCTATTTCAAATAATTTTTCTGGAACGGGCATATTTAAGATAAGTGGAATATTGACGACCTTTAAACCTTCCAGAGATAAATATATTGAGAGTGGAGTTTTTGAGGTACGAGAAATACCCACTAAAACCACATCGCACTCCTCAAGAGATTTTAAATTTCTGCCGTCATCATGATTGAGCGTGAACTCCACAGCGGCTACTTTTTGAAAATACTTATCATTAACAGCATGGAGAAGCCCTGGTTGATAATCGGGTTCGGTTTCAAAAACATTGGCAAAGCTCGTGAGAAGAGGACCGAGAAGGTCAACCGAGCGGACATGTTCTCTTCTTGAAATTTCTTTGACATACTTTCTTAACTCAGGAGAAACGATAGTGTAAACCACCATATCGTGATTGAGCGCTGCTTCTTCAAAGATAGCGTCAATATGTTCTTTGGTGAGTACATTTTTATAACGAGTAAAAAAAACTTCTTTTGAATGAAATTGAGTGATGGCAGCTCTGGTCATGGCCTTGGCGGTCTCGCCTGTTCCGTCCGAGATAATGATCACTTTTAAATTTTGTTTTTGACTGATTTCCATACTAGTCCAATACAAATTGTTTACAATCTTTTATAAATTTATCACGTTCCTCAAGAGGATTATACTCATTTTTCTGCATTTTCTTAAACCATGTTCTTTGGGACTTGGCCAATTGTCTGGTGTTAATGGATATTCGTTCTTTACAACTTTCGAGGTCTGGAAATTCATCTTTGAGATAAGAGACGACTTCTTTATAACCTATAGACTGCATAGGTTTCTCTCTACCAGTAAAACCTGCATCAAGTAATTCTTTTACTTCTTGAATAAGTCCCTGTTGAAACATTTTCTCCGTTCTCTTTTCAATAATGGGCAAGTGGAGACTCTTAGGGATATCTAAATAAGTAAAAAATAAGTTCCAGCCCTCAGGAAGTTGGCGCTCTTGCATTTGTTTTTCCCGCGCTGAGGAAATGGTTTGTCCCGTGGTCCAAAAGTGTTCCACAGCTCGACGTATACGATAGTGATCATTCTCATGATAGCGTTCATAAGATTTGGGATCATTTTCTTTAAGTACATCTCGAAAAGGTTGAATACCTTTTTGCTGATACCATGACTCAGATTTCTCGAGAACGGAGGCAGGAGAGGTGACCGACTCAAACATTCCGTACATCACGGCCTGTAAATAAAAGCCTGAGCCTCCCACGAGAATAGGAATGCGAGCGCGGGCATGGATTTCTGAAATTATAGGGTGGCATAGCTCACTATAGTCTGCAGCATTAATGGGTCTTGCTATGGAGTGAGTGCTCACCAGGTGATGAGGGACGGCGCTGAGCTCATTTTGATCGGGCTTAGCGGTTCCGATATTTAACTCTTTATAAAAAAGTAGACTATCAAAATTGACCACTTCACCGTTGACTTGTTTGGCCACTTCGATCCCCAGCTCTGTTTTTCCTGAAGCTGTGGGCCCTGCAATCACGATCACTTTATTCATATAATTGACTCAAGTTGCGATCTGTTAGTTGGACAATGATTTTTTCATCCAGTAACTCAGTTAAGCTAAATTGTTTGAGGCATTCCATTAAAAGGTGCTGTCCCATTTCAAAATCTTCAAGAAAAGCAAAACTCAGGTCATTAAAACCATTTATTTTTTTCTTATTTAACTGTTCTGCTATAAAAGCCAGATAGGGGTAATGTTGAATCTGTTTAGGAAAAGTTCTTAAAAGAGCCGAATCTTCAGCTATAAAGTCAATTTCAAATCCTAGCTGAGATAAAAACTCTTCATTATGTTTTGCATTTTTTCCTGTGATTTTAATGGGTCTAGACACCATAAGAGGAATGGTTTCTTCATTAATGGATTTTTGATTGAGGATAAAAGCCAGGTGATAAGAATAGAATTTTTGTTTATGTAAGCAATAGGATTGATCATTTCTTTTAAAAAGCAAAAAAGAGGGAAGGTTAATTTCAGATTCAATAGCGGAGGTGAGTTGAGTTTGCTCCTGGCCATGAAGATTTTCAAAATAACTTTGCATCTTATTGTCTGAGTTAAATTCAAAATTTCTATAATTGACTTCTCTTTGTGTCTCTAGCAGTGAATCTTGATTCGAGGTGTTTTGCAGTCCACTCTCTTTTTGGGGTTGAATCTGAGTGGCCATTAAGTGATTAATAGTACCACTGACCATGGAAAAAACTTTAGGAGGTGTAAAAAATTTAATTTTCGTTTTACTCGGGTGAACATTCACATCAATCTCATCACTAGGAAGATTAAGATAAACCACATAATGACCTGTCTCTCCCTCAGGCCATAAGCTTTTGGCAGAGTTGAGGACAATCTTGTGCAGTTGAATATCCTGGACGTATCTATTGTTGATAAATAAAAAGTGATTTTTGTGAGCGTTTCCACGATTAGAATGTTTACTCAAAACAACTTTACATTGAATGCCATCGTAGACATTCTCACTCCAAACTAAATCTTCTCGTTTAAAGTTTAAAACATCACTGAGTCTAGCTAGAAAATTATCTTGAGCGTTTGAGTGGGTATGAGCTGGGTAGATTTCTTTATCTAGATTATCCCACGAAATCTTAAACTCCACTTTTGGGTTGGCTAGTAAAAATGATTTAATAATTTTTTGAATCTGGTTTTTTTCCGCTTTACTCGACTGGATAAACTTCATGCGGACAGGGGTGTTATAAAAGAGATCTTTAATATAAATTTTTGTCCCACTGCTCTCTTGCTCTCCAAGGTGAGTGTGGGATTTAGTTTCACCCCCCTCAATTTTGATGACACTTTTATTTTTCTGATGGGAACTTTCACAAGTAAGTTTGCTAATACTTGCAATACTAGCAAGAGCTTCGCCTCGAAAGCCAAAAGAATGAAGTCGATAGACATCTTCAAAACGGGAGATCTTACTGGTGGCATGTCTACAAAAGGCGAGGGGGAGATCCTCACTTGCGATACCTTTGCCGTTATCTTCAATACTTATAAGAGAGAGACCATTCTCAACAATATTTAAGTTAATGCTTGAAGCACCTGCATCCAGTGAGTTTTCTAAAATTTCTTTGATAAGGGATGAAGGACGTTCAATGACTTCACCCGCTTTAATTTGGTCAATGATATGTTCGGGGAGAAGTTGGATGCGCTTAGACACATTCACCTAAATTAGGCCCTAAAAAAATTAACTTGGTTTCTTCCACCTTGCTTGGATTTATAAACTGCAGAGTCTGCACGTTTGAATAAATCAGTGCCTGTGTTGACCCCTTGTCGGTAGTCGGCGACACCGATAGAAGCGGTGACAGGAAGCTTTTTGCCATCATATATAAAGTCATGAGTTTCAACGAGTTTACGTAGTCTCTCAGCTATCTCAAAAGCTTGCTTTAAATTGGTTTTAGGCAGCAGAACAACGAACTCTTCTCCACCATAACGAGCGAAAATATCACCTTTACGAATCCCATGATCCCTTAAAAGTTGGGCTTTCTCTTTAAGCACAAAATCCCCTGCATCATGGCCATAATTATCGTTAAGATGTTTAAAATGATCGAGATCAAAAATAACTAAGGAGAGTGGATTTCCAGTTACTTTTGATTTTTTTACTTCTAAATCTAAGCGATTATTAAAATAAGTTTTATTATAACATTTTGTGAGACCATCTGTGTTGGCTTCTTCGTGGAGTTTATCGTAGGTAAGCCTTTCTGTATCCCCTTTGGGAAGATACTTCAACGCGATCGCACCTAGCTTAACCATATCACCTTTACTCAGTGAAACTTGTCCCTCAATTTTAGTATTGTTTACAAAGGTTCCATTACTAGAGCCAAGATCTTCAACTTTGACTTCTTCATCAAAGACATTGACTTTAAAATGTCTGCGAGAGATTCCTTGAAATTCAAGAGGGATCGTGCAGTCTGGACTTCTCCCTACCACGGTTTCTCCATCGAGAAGATCAAAGATAGTACCGTTGAGTTCACCACCCACAACTAAAAAACATGCTGGCTTTTGTGCAGCTTCTTCATCAGCTGAATTAAGAGCCGCTTTAATGTCGGTAATTACAAGTGTTGCGTCATCACTCATAGGGGATAAACTCCAAAAATTTTTGTACTCTTATTTAAATCATCAAAACAGTTAAATTTCAATATGCTATAAGACAATTATCGGACTTTAGGACCTTTTTCTAAATACGAAAAAGCATAGATTTTACCTTTTTCTACTCCCGGTTGGTTAAAAGGATCAATTTTAAGAGCTTCCCCGACCATGGTTGTCAAACTCTCGAAGAAAAGTATAAGCCCACCCAAGTTATGAGCAGAAATTTTGTCTAAATTTAGTTCAATAACCTGTTTTTTGTTTTCTTTGAGGGCCTTGAGAGTTCCTTTAAATTCAGCGAGCATAAGTTGATTTAAAGAGTAATCCGATAATTTTTGCGCCCGGGCCAAGGGAAGGTTGCTTGCCAGGGCATAATCGGTTTTTGTTTTTTGAGTGCTTAGGAGAAAGATAAGTTTATCTGAAGGGCCTTCCATAAAAAGTTGCACTTGTGAGTGTTGATCAGTTGCTCCATAGGCCGGTACAGGGGTTAAACCTATATGCTTTTGCTGAGCTTCAGACCATTTACCTAAACTTTCTGCCCATAACTGCACAAACCAGAAAGAAAGATCCCTTAAGATGGATGAGTAAGGCATAAGTACTGTTTGGTTAACTCCCTGGTGGTAGAGTTCTAACACTCGAGAAGCTGTTTGCACTAAGCTATTTTGATTAAGATCTTCATTAAGCAAATTTGTTTTTATCGCTTCAGCTCCTTGCCAGAGCTCATCAACTGCAATTCCAAAAAAACAAGCTGGGAATAAACCCACGGGGCTTAAAACTGAAAATCGACCACCGATATTGAGTGGGATTTCTAGAAAATCATATTGATTGTCTTTAATATGTTGCATAAGTTCAGAGTCTTTATCTTCAGTACAAAAAACAAAATAAGAAGCGAACTCTTCTTCTTTTATCCCTTGCTTAAGGAGAAGATTTCGAACAATGGCATAACAGGCAAGGGTCTCTGCTGTTCCCCCAGATTTAGAAACCACATAAAAAAGTCCCTCTTGAAGAGAGATTTTATTTAACTCACGGTGAATATAATCAGCATCCACATTATCGAGCAGGGTAAAAGTTCTCTCTGTCTCATTGGTGAGAGCATTCACCAGCATCTGTGGTCCAAGGGCACTTCCCCCAATACCGATTTGAATAATATGTTTTTTGTGACGAAATTTCTCATAGAGATCTTTGGTTTGATTGAGTAGCTCTGTTTGAGTCGTGAGCTGAAAAAAACCTATATCTTCTCGAGCAATGGTCTTTTTAAATTGATGGAATAACTCGTGGTCTTTATAGTTTTTATTCTCAATCTCTGTCGTATGGTAATGAAAATCAATGCTCATAATTCTACCCTAGGTATTCTTTTTTTATTTCTCTGGCGATGACAATTTTTTGCACCTGATTGGTGCCTTCTACAATTTGCAAAACCTTTGCGTCTCGCATATAGCGCTCCACTGGATATTCTTTGGTGTAGCCAACACCACCGTGAATTTGAACCGCATCAGTCGTAATATACATAGCGGTGTCAGTGGCTTTCATTTTGGCCATGGAAGCTAGCTTTACATTTTTAATTCCTTGATCAAAATTCTCAGCGGCTTTATAGGTGAGAAGCCTCGAAGCTTGGAGTTCAGTATCCATGTCGGCCATCATCCATTGCAGACCTTGAAAATCAAAAATAGCTTGATTGAATTGTTGGCGCTCAAGGGAGTACTTGACCGCTTCAGCTAACGCTCTTGCGGATAAACCACAAGCGATAGCCGCAATAGTTATTCTTCCGCGATCAAGTGCACTCATGGCAACTTTAAATCCAACTCCCTCTGATTCGAGTAAGTTTTCTTCGGGCACAAAGCAATTCTCAAATAAAACTTCTCTGGTGTGAGAGGCGCGCCAACCCATCTTGTCTTCTTTTTTTCCAAAAGAAAAACCTTCCATTCCATCTCTGACTATAAAAGCTGAAATGCCTTTTGAACCAGGACCTCCTGTTCGGGCCATAACAATGTATGTTTTTGAAAAACCAGCTGTGCTGATCCACATTTTTGAACCATTAAGAATATAGCCCCCCTCAACTTTTTTTGCTGTGGTTTTAAGTGAAGAAGCATCAGATCCAGCATGAGATTCAGATAAACAAAAAGAGCCAATTTCTCTTCCCTCGGCAAGAGCTGGGAGATATTTTTTCTTTTGCTCTTCATTTCCAAAGTTCTCTAAAATAGACTGAACCATAGTTGAGACAGAAAGTGTGACAGCATAAGCCACAGAGGACTTAGCTAATTCTTCAAGGGCCAGACAAAGGTCTTCATATTTAAGTCCAAGACCTCCATATTGCTCACTTGTAGTAATACCACAGAGCCCCAATTCTCCAAGCCCTTGGTAAATCTCAGGTTTAAATATCCCTTCTCGGTCATCATGCTCGGCGGTAGGCTCAATTTGATCCTGACAAAATT
>CEQY01173663.1_pt1 | contig 13047 bp, 15 predicted proteins | sample 361391 | NCBI WGS metagenome assembly CEQY01 (sample SAMEA2621075, study PRJEB7988) | marine metagenome | isolation source: saline water (ENVO:00002010), including | reverse complement strand
GAAGATGAAGATGAAGATGATGAATAATTTACTTATATTGTATTAAAACTATACTTACTATTGCTAATAATATTCCTATTGTTTGACGATTAGTAATTTTTTCTTCCAATATTATTATTCCTAATAATACTGAGAATATTGTAACAAATACTGTATTTAACGACATTAATTTCGACAAATCCATATTTTTCAATAAATATAACCAGAGAAATGATAAAATAAGACCTATTGTTCTATATATTATAATATTTGTTGCATTTTTTTTCAAGTTAGGTATTGTTCTTTTATCGAAAAATTCTGTTGGATTTATTAACGCAATAATAGATAATAATGCAAACATAACACCAGAACTTATAAATAACCATGTTTGTGGATTAAATTCATTTAATAAATGTGATTTACGATATAATGTTAATGATACATATGTTATTGCATTTAATAGTACCAAATGTATCATCTATATAATATTAGCTAATAAAATAAATACCTATCATTGATATTATTATTCCAAATTTTTTTCTAGTATTAATCGTTTCATTTAACATCACATAACCTAGCAATACTGTAAATATCAATACCATCATTTCAGTTATGCTTGTAAGTTCTATATATTTGTGCGTTTTCAGCAAATATAACCATAGAGCCAAATTTCCTATCGCTAAAATATGATAAACTATGAGTTTAAATTTGTTTTCGTCTATTTTTAGAAGCACCTTAGAAATGTCTTTCGGCCGTCCGAAAGATTCTGGGTGAATTGCGTACCATATTAACAACAATACTAACCAGATTATTGAATTTATTAACATCCACATATTTGTTCCAAACTCATTTAGGAAATATTTTTTACTAAATATTGTCAAGAATACATATAAAAATGCATCCAATCCAATTAGAAACATATATATTATAAATACATTTAAACATATAGAGAGAATAATACATAATGTTAGCTACACGTGCGTTTATTAAAAAAGAACAAGAAGTTATTCAAATTCTCGCTGATATGTTGGCAAATAAAAATATACGATTATATATATAATGTTTAAAGATATATCACATATTATTGACAATAATAGGTCTAAATATAGTGCTGGTCCAGGAAGACATTCCAGGACAACCCAAGGTGGTGTTAAAGCTGGGGTCGGTGATAAAGGACCGAAAAGAAAAGTAAATTCTAGTAGTAGAGACAGAAAAGTAAATTCTGGTAGTAGAGACAAAGATGGCAACATAAAACCTGTGTTTGGACATTCAAAGAGGATTGTTCAGGAGCAGAATTATCTTAATAATATTTATTTCCCCTCACCAGCAAAAACTGCCAAGAAAAGGCATATACCAGTCCGTAGGGGACCACCACCACCATATGAATCACCAGCAAAAACTGCCAAGAAAAGGCATATACCAGTCCGTAGGGCACCACCACCACCATATGAATCACCAGCAAAAACTGCCAAGAAAAAAACTTCTCTGAAGAAAAGATGGCGTCAAGCTATAAAGAAAGTTATAGCTAAATCTAAAAATTCTACTAAAAAATCTTCTCCTAAACGAAAATTCCGTCAAGCTGTAAAGAAAGTTATCGATGATAACAAAATTGCTGCAAATTTACCCACCCCACCACCATCACCGGCTGCAAATTTACCCACCCCACCACCCAAACCTGGTTCTAATGACCAACCATCTTTGCCTTCAGGTTCTAATGACCCATCATCTTTGCATTCAGGTTCTAATGACCTACCCACACCACCAGATACCCCCCCTTCCAAATATACTTCACCTAGTATTAAATTGATGCAAGAAAATCCTAATATTGTTGCAAAAAAATCTTCTCCTAAACGAAAATTCCGTCAAGCTGTAAAGAAAGTTATCGCTGTTAACAAAAATGCCCCCGCAAAAAATGCCCCAAAAAAAACAACCACTCCTGAGAAAAACAAACTAAAAAACATAATTAAAAAGAAAATGGATGCAATAAAACAAACTAAAAAAGAAAAACGTATATTTAGCCAAATTGCTTCACGAGCCAAAACTGCTAAGATTTCTCAACAACCAGATAATCCAGAACAACAAAAACGGATTGACTCATATCTTGCCACAATGGGGGGTGGAAAATAGATAACACAATTATTATACATTTCTTTACGACCTGCTATTTGAACGACGCCGGCTACGAGAACGGCTATGAGATAAAGTAGGGGTACTTTCTGTCATTCCTTGACGTTCATGTTCTTTATATTTTGGATGATTATTCATTTCACGATATAATTTAGCTGCTTCATTAATGTCATTGCGTCTAAACATATAACGACCACGCATTTGTGTTTCAATTTGAGCCAAGCTGCGATCTGTGTAAAGATTCTTAACGAGCTCAACTAAGGAATTCATTCGACTTTTATAATAGTCTAAATTAAAGTCAGTATGTTCGCCCATAATATTATTAAAATAATTTTTAATATTTTCAATATTAATATTTTGTGATTGTCTACGTTGATTTCGTCTACTTGTTCTTTGTCTATGTTGTCTTCGTCTACTTGTTCTTTGTCTACGTTGACTTTGTCTACTATTATTTGGCATTAATATATAAATATATTCTTAAAAAGAACAATTTAAATAAATTGAATTAATATATAATTAATTATATATATATTAATGCAAATTAACACCAGTCTTTGTGAAATATCTGACGATTCTTTTGAATACTATAATACATGTAAAAGCCCAATTAAATGGATTTCTACATGTTTACTTTCTACTTCTCCTAATAAACGTGAACCCCCTCAATGGAGTAATTATAAAAAATCCTTTAGAGAACATTTCATATGCAATGGAGAAAATTTACTAAATATTCATAGTGTTTCTAAAACTATTAAAGATGCCATCACTATTCATAAAGAAAAATATGGAAACAAAATATCACGACAAGATATCATAAACACAGTATTATGGTGCTGCCAACATAATACTGGTATTAGAAAAACAAGTTATGATTCAATTCTCAAATATCATCTAACTCTATATGACGCCCATATTTAACATAATTAACATATTTACATAATCTCAATACATCTAGTTTAGTCAATTCTGTTGTTTCCACTATATCATCTATCTTATCATATAATTCCCCTTGCTGTATCTCCAATATATATGTTTGTAAATCATTTTTTGTCATATTCAATTCCTGACATGCATTATTAATAAATACCATATTGTTATATTCCGATGAATATTTAGTCAATACTTTTGTAAATCGTATATCATCGTCCGTATGTTTTTTCAATATATTTATTCCTGAATTATGTAACAAATTGTTATTGTACATTGTTTTAATTAATGATGTAATCTCATTAAACTCCCATATTTGCTTTTGGAACATTAGTCTATCTATATAATCACCAAAACACATATTATCTAACATCTTTCCATACAATTCTACATCATTTTCAAATGGATACATATCTATTATGTTTTCATGCCATAATAATGCCATTGTTGTTCTATCTGTATCCGTTATTATGTCATGCTGTGATAAATTATAAGGCTTATTCAAAAAATCCCGTGTAAGTGTTTTAACATTAATAATTGGAGGTTTCATATCAAATAACTGTTTTGATGATTTATCTGTTAAATTCATATGTTTTAATAAATTAATTTTACGAAGGTCTAATCCTACATCATGTTGGACTTGTTTTGTAATTGATATTGATGGATAAATTAGTTTTATTATTCTCTCCATTTGTTCAGGTCTAGGTGTATTTAATTCTATCGTATTACATACACTCATTAATTCTTTTATCTTTTTATCTACCATTGTTCCACCTATACATATTATCGGTATCATTGTTAATGCTTCTAATTTTTGTTTCTTTGTTTTTTTTGGCCGTATTAATTTTATTAATGTATTTATACCTCCCTTATCACCACTATTCATTCCATCTATATCATCCATTACTATCACTATCCGTTTCTTCTTTTTTGTGAACATACTATGCACATTTACATTAGACATATTATCGGTTGTAATCACATCTAATATACTTTTATTTCTTACATCACTAGAATCATAATATACCATATCATATTCTTTGTCTTTTAATACATTTTTAATAAATGTCGTTTTCCCTATCCCCGCTTTTCCAAATAAATACATCCCTCTTTTAATCTGTGATAATGATTGATTACTCTTTTCAAAGGTATTCAAAAATTCTTCTATCTTCTCTCTATAAATACCCCTGTTAAGTATTTCATCATAAGACATTATAAATATTATTTATAATATTTTTAAATATTAATCACAAACTGCATTTGATATACCATCCCAATTATTAAATTTCCTTTTATTCCCATCAAGTGAATTTTTAATAAATTCGCATACTGCCCCACCTTCGTATGATGGTGCACCGGCGTTGTCGCCTTGTGCCCCAGAACATCCTGTACTTGTAGCTTTCATCTTATCAGGGCATTTATTAATCAGTGGAGGATATGTTAATTCACTATTGCTATGATATAACATAGCATATACTATAATCATTGTAATTATTAATACGACTAATAATATATATGCTGCTATTTTTTGAATATTCATATATATTACGAAAATAAAAATATTTTATTATATTAAATGTTCTCTAATGTTAATTTTAATGGACGAGTTAATCTGATTGATCAGCCAAATACCGACACTTTGTTTGGACTTTATGATAAAAATAAATCAAACAAAACCTCTTTTAGAGATGCTTTAAAAGGTGTTAAACAAGATAATAAACTATCTCAGGCATTTTTTAGCAAAGAAAATATCCAAATTATACAAAACGGATTACGTGCTGGTGTACATAAAATGTCTCAAAAAAAATACGTTATTGGTGAGCAAAGTTACGATAATATTAAACTTATCATGCAAGACGCTTATTATGAACATGCATTAAACCATCCTACTAATATCGCCGAACAAATTGATGTTATTAATCATAAAATATTTGATAAATATGTACCCAAACTATATGCCGAATATGTTGGATATATTAATTACAGAAATGATGTAAGCACTATTAAAGAACCTATGTTTTATCCTAAACAATCTGGTGATAAAGATTTTAAAAATCTAGAATATAAGAAATGGTAAAAATATATTTATTAAGACATTTATGCAACCTTTTTTAATGCATCATTAGCAAATTCTGTTGCATCTTTTTGAGCGTCTTGACCAAAATTCTTCATTGGCTGACATCTAATTTCAAATGATGCTTTAATATCACCAACATCATTATATTTTAAACTGGATTTTTTATTATGTTCATTATAATCGTGTATATCATTTGATGCTACACCACCAAATGGACATGGACCACCTGTTATACACCAATCGTAATTTCCTGAAGCATCTTCATATGATACTTTTTCACGTATCGTTGCATCTCCTTCACTTGAAGGCTCAAATCCGTTTTTGCATATTATTCCATTATCATGTGCCGCCATTGGTGTAACTATCCATGCTGTTGATAAAAAATGTAAATAATCCTTTGAAATTATAGGAAATCGTAAAAAATATAATATTCCTGGGTCGCGACCCGGTTGTGCATGATTTGGTGCAAACTCTGTAACTACTATTGGACCACCTTCTGCCCACGACCACATTCCACTTATCCATATCATTAGATGATTTATTGCCCATATAAGTAACCCTATACCATATATATAAAGTAATATCTGCATAACATTTGGTGGTCCTAATCCACAGTTTATCCACATCATTGTTCCAACTATATATTTAAATATAGCAATCCATGTATATTTATCTTTTTCATCAGCATTCACTTCTGCTGCTGCTGTTTCAAGACGTTTTTTTCTTTCTGTTTCACTTTCCATAAATTTATCAAAATAATCTATCGCTTCTAGAATTTTTGTGGCCACAAAAAATACTATTAATACAATTATACATATTATTATAATTAAGATATGAAACGTAAACACTCGAGGAATAATTGATAACATCTCCATACCTGACCATGTAGCCAATTCATCTACACATACACTTTTATTGTTATTACATAAATTGCTTTTAACTGATTTTAAAGAATTTGCATCTGCATTATAGTATCTATCATCATCTACACCTTCTCCTATATCGTCAGGTTCAATTCTTAGTCCTCTTCCTTGATGTGATATTATATCATGTGACCGTCTCAGCATTTCGTCTATTATCACATTATTATCGGCCAATGTTCCAACAAGGTGATTTACAGTTTTATTTACCCATACCTCATCTGTTAATTTTGCTCCCATACCTATCCCAGATTCTTCACCTATTCCACCTATAAATGTACCATAAGTATCTATGCTTTCTTCCATATATAAAAAATAGATATAATATATTTACAATTTATTCAAATCATCAATCCACAACTTTTCCTTAGTTGTAGATTTGATTCTCTCTAAATCTTTTTCATACTTCTCTACTTCTTTCATGATTCGTTCTACTTCTTCTTCGGTAACACTATCCATTGGCATCTTTACCAAATATTTGAAGTTTTCATCTTCATCTATCATATCATACTTCTTAGTATTCAAAATTGTATTAACCTCTTCACGCTTCTTACGCCTAAGATCAATAGTACCTTCTAGGTTTTCTTTAATAAAACGGGCTTTGTTTGACAATACAGAGAGAACCCGTGACAGTTTATCAATCATCATATTGCGTCTCTTTTCATACAATTCTATACGACAATCATAGAAATCGCACATGATTTTACCTATCGTATCATATTTGACCAATTTATTCTTTGCATCAAACAGATTCATATTTGTCGTGTTTTGGAAACAGTACAATTTCAACAGTTTGTCTACTCCATTGTACAACCCATCTTCAAATGTCTGCTTTTCCAATTCCACCAATGCATCTGGTACAAATGTAATTTCAAAATTTACAGTTACATCTGTACTATTATCATCATAATCCTTGATAAGAACCTTATTTGGTTTACCTGTAGATGTCTTCGCCTCCATCAAATGTTCTAGATGTTGCTTGAAATCATCTGTCCAAAACCCCACAGGCAATTCTTCCACTACTATTTTACAATTCTTCTTGTCTTTTGGATGCCGAAAGTATCGACCCTTCACAAGATACCGTGAAGGTGACATCTTATGAATTGTTCCATTGAAACCCTTGTAATATGGTTCAATATCATTACCCCATTCTGTCGTATCAAATGCACCTGATGTATCTGACAAACGGGCCTTCAAACATTTTACCAAATCTGTGGGGTTATAAGAGAGAACATCACTACTAAACCCTGTTCCAATTCCCTTGGTTCCATTCACCAACACCATCGGGATAATCGGTGCATAATAATATGGCTCAACTGATGTGCCATCGTCGTCCTTGTAATCCAGAATCGCATCGTCATTTGGGTCAAATATCTGACGTGTTGTATTCTCCAACTGTGTAAAGATATATCTTTCAGATGCTGAATCCTTACCACCAGCCAATCTTGTACCAAACTGACCATTAGGTTTCAAGAGATTGATGTTATTTGAACCCACAAATGTCTGTGCCATACCTACAATTGCACCATTCAAACTTGCCTCACCATGATGATAACCTGAATGCTCTGATACATAACCACTCAATTGGGCAACCTTAATCTCCTTCGTCAGGTTCCTCTTGAAAGCGGCAAACAGAATCTTACGCAAACTCATCTTAAGACCATCCATCATATTGGGAATTGAACGGTCATTATCATATTTTGAGAAGTGAATCATCTCTCTATCAATGAAATCGTCATATGATACACTTTTTTGGTTTGTATCCAGAAACGCCTCTTGGTCGTAATCACCCAACCATTCCTTCCTATCATCTGCACGTTTCTTGTTGAAAACCTTGTCTATGGCATTGTCACTTTGCTCACCTACATGTTCAAATGTCACAAACTTCTTCTCCTTGAAGTATTCTTTGAACTCTTTGCTAGTGCTTGTACCTAGACCCTTGTAATATTTGATACTCCATCCTGCTGGTGATTGAGCCTTCCACTCATTATATTCACCATCATTATAGAATACCTTTGTTGCCTTTCCTTTGGTTGCTCTAAGGATTGGCGTGTTCATGAAACCAATGAAACCTGGAATTGTCACCAAATCATACCACTCTGATTGAAACAAATTAATGCACAATCCCTTGATATGACTACCGTCCAAATCTTGGTCCGTCATAAATACCACCTTGCCATATCGCAATTCCTTATTCACAGCTTCCTGTGAATTATACTTCCGCCCATTTTGCAACCCAAGAATCTGTTTAATCTCCGCAATCTCCTTATTCTCTGAGATTTTCTTTGTTGCCTCTCCTCTCACATTCAACAACTTACCCTTCAATGGATAAACACCATACAAATTCCTGTCTTCTGTTGACAGACCAGAAACCACTCCCGCCTTTGCTGAATCTCCCTCGCAAAAGATTAATGTGCAATTTGCTGATTTCGCTGTGCCTGCATAATTTGCATCTACAAGTTTGGGAATTCCACGAATGCTCTTTGACTTGGTACCGTCTGTCTTTGTCGCCGCCTTCGTCTCCTTCACCTCCGTTATCGCACATGCCGCCGACATCACTCCCATTTTTGCGACTTTTTCTATGAATTTTTCACTTACATCGCATGTAGAGCCGAATTTAGAAATTGGCGTATTCATGAAATCCTTTGTTTGAGAATCAAATGCTGGATTTTCCACATCACACCTCAGAAACAACATCAGTTGCTCTTTAATTGCTGTGGGCTTAACAGTCACCTTCTTCTTTTTAAGGATGTATGCAGTCAACTTGCGAATAATTTGGTTGAGCAAATATTCAACATGTTTTCCGCCTTTACCAGTGTAAATACCATTTACAAATGATACTTGGGTAAATTCTTCTGTTGGAGCCAATGCTACCGCATATTCCCAACGCGGATTTGCCTCCTCATATACACGACTTGTATCAGTCTTGGAACCAATATACATATCGATGTAATTGAGAAAGGTCTTTGCAGGAAGAGGATTTCCATTATACTTGACAACTACCTTTTTATCAGTAACTGCTGCAATATCGTAAATCCTTCTCTCTAACAATGAAATCATATCTTGCGACAAACCATCAATGCCGAAACGTTTGTAATCAGGCTTGAATACTACCTTTGTATAGGGTTTTCCAGTTCCTTTTACGATCTTTGGCTCACCAATACTTTCAAGATTTGCACCAAACTCTTGACTATATTTCAGCTTTCGATTGTGATCAAACGTTTCAATATAACCACCTGATGACCAAATCAGTACCAGCTTAAAACCAAAACCATTCTTTCCTCCAACGATTTTCTTTTCATCTTTGTCGTAGTTTGTTGACGTTCTAAGATGACCGAATATCATTTCCGGAATCCAAATACCATGTTCAGGATGTTTTTCAACATCAATCCCATTTCCATCATTTGTCATGGTAATCGTACCGTCTTCTGCAATAGACACATCGATAAATGACACTGGTTGATGTTCTTTGGTTTTTGGAGTTGCATTCATTCTGGTTGCATGGTCACGACAATTCACGATGCCTTCGTCAAAGAGTTTGTACAGTCCTGGTATAATCTTGATTTGTTTTTGACGGATTCTTTCTCCATCCTTCACAAATGTATCATATTCTGTCTCTTCAACAGAACCGATATACGTGTCTGGTGCATCAAGAATGTGCTGACGGTCTGTCTTCTTCTGATACTTCTCTCCTAAGGTTTTGGCGGCGCTCATGTTCGTAATATAAAATGAACAACACTTTTTAAATCAATTTCTTATGGTAAAAAGGTTTGTGTAAAACTTTTGCATATATGTTTTGTCAATTAAGGTCTTATTCAGTAACAATGTGTAAATGCAACTTATTTTTACATTTTGTTTTTTTTTTTTTTTGATTTGGACATTTTTTTTTATGTCCAAAATGAAAAAAATAATAAAACTTTCTGAAAATATTTTGCACTTTAACATGCTCCCTACATCATGTAGGGAGTTTTTATTCAATAGTGTTTATTTTCTCCTACAACCTTTTTTTTGAAAGTGCAAGTCAATTTCGGGGTTGCGTTGTTTTTCATTGCATTGCAACTTTTTCTAAAACAGAAATAGTTGCATTTCATAGCACTTTTTTACAAGAGCATTTATGGTACGACAAAAAAACGCAAAAAAACATTTTATGGTGTTGCAACTTTTTCTAATTTAGAAATAGTTGCACGAAAAAAATCACAGAGCAGAATTTATCTTAAATAAAACTTCAAAAATATGACTTTTATTCAAAATAAACCCTTAATTTTCTAAAAATCCACCCGGCATCATTTCTTCAAATATGATAGTTAAAAACAGGTTCATTTATGGCTTAAGTGAGTTAAACGAGATTTTACATAGCTTTCGTTCTGAAGTTTTATTATGTCCTCCATTGTTTTATTTAATATTTTTGACAGATATTCAGAATCTTGTTCATGGGCTGGACCAGTCCTTCCAAGTTTTATTTGAAGATTATTACAAGCCTGTTCAACATCCCCTTTTGCTTGTAAGAGAGCAGAAAGACTATCCTCCCTTGAAATGTCAAACATGGTTGCTAAAAAGTGAATAACATCAATTTTTTCCTCATTGGGGACCTGCTTAGCGGATGCATATACGGCGTCTTGTTCATAGTTAATCATTTGGGCGTTATTTTCTGTTGTATTAGAAGACATTGTTAATATTAATTAACAAGTTAAATATTTCAATTTTAAATCCACATGTACTTTTTATCTTTATAACACTAATGTTACCACTGTATATATTTAAAATTTTTTACTAATATATAGTAATGTTGGTGCAAGAATTTATTAATAATCATATTATTAATGGCTTGCCAATTACACAATGTATGCGCACAGAAAAGTGTGAATTAGCATATCAAGAACATTTGCAAAATTGTGAAGATACACCTGATAAATTTATTATGAATAAATTTTTCAGTGACGAAACAATACATCATTGCTTTGCTATAAATGAATATCCATATTCATTTGATGATTATTCACAACATTATATTTTGTGGATAAATCCTGTATATCAGAGAGAATATCGTATAGGGAGAAAATTACCAAATGATGTAAATGAAATTATAAACGGAATTATTAATAATGAAGATAATCATGTTGATGCATTTATATTATTTGAAAATAGCAAAGCATGTCGAACTATAAATAGTGTACGCCATTTTCATGTTATATTTTATAATGAAGCAAACAGTCTTTGAAGATACCGTATGCCCCAATTCCTTGTACACCAGTAACATGTATTATCTCGCTAAGAGTTCTAGATATTATCATTTTTTCATATAACCAAACATTACATACATAAATACATATTGCTAAAATTTCATATTTAATAATATCTGTATTACGGTATGCAGAATAAATTATTAATAATGTATTCCATATTATATCATTATACTTTAACTTATATATAGTTTCATTAGTATGATATAAAATACCATTTATTGCGACAACTGTTGAACGAAAATCATTAAAAAATATTGTTATTGGTATATATAATATTGTTACGCCGATTACAGGTATAATTCGCATGCTATTATTTATGTTTTTTAATTATTTGAAAATTAAACTTAATATATATATTTAATTCATATAAAATTATATCTTATTATTTATTAATGACAACACTTTGCGTTTGTGAATTATGTAATTATAAAACTAATCGCAAAAGTAGTTTTAATAAACATATTAATAGTTTGAAACATAAAAATAGAGAGAATAGTATAGGGTTATTTGTTTGTGAAACATGCAATAAACAATACAAGTATAAATCAGGTTTAGATAATCATCAAAAAAACGGAAAATGTTTAATGGCGGCAAATTTAGAAGAACAAAGCAAACAAATCCAAACTTTATGTGCATTATTGGAAAAGAGTGTTGCACAAAATACTGAAACAATAAACAAGTTATCAACAACTACAAATATAACGAATAATATTGAAAAAATGACAATAAATGTATTTTTAAATGAGCATTGCAAAGATGCTATGAACTTTGGTATGTTTGTTGATAATATTAAATATACATTAGAAGATTTATATTATACGCGAGATAATGGTTATGAACGAGGAATTAGCAATGTATTTGTGAAGAATTTAACAGAGATTCCTGCATGTGAAAGACCAATCTATTGTAGCGATAAGAAACGATTACAATTTTATGTTAAAGATGAAGATGTATGGAGTAAAGACGCAGACAATGAAAAAATTAACCGTGGTATTGATGATATTACACGCAAACAGATATGTGCAATAAAGACGTGGGAAGATGCACATCCAGGATGGAATGATAATTCAGAACTGACTGATGAATATTTGCGTATTGTAAAAACGATAACGTCGATGGATAATGTGTCACAGGACCAAATACATAAACATATTGGAAGTGAATCTGATTGGCAAGCAAAAGCAAATGATTTAATTATGTAAAATTGAAAAGAATATAGATTAATGTTTCATAACTATAATGTCGTCTAGTTATGAAAAAACGAAGAAGCAATATGCGGCATCCACCCTGGATAATGATGCATGTAGATTTAAGGCCGGATTAAAATGGTACATGAATGAAAAAGAATCTATTATTACGAGGATTCAACCTGAATTTGAAGGATTTGGGAAGGATGTTAAATCAAATATAAGTTATACTCAGTATATTGATGAATATACGGATTATTTAAAAAAGGGAGATGCTAGTGGAATGGGCAGACAAGTATCTTTATTTGAAGATAAATATAAAAAACAAATTTATATAAAAAATATAAATATGTAATATAATGGAAACACAGGAGGAGTTACTAGATAACAATCAATTTGATATTATAACGAAACTTAAATTTTTATCTAAGTTACAAGTTGGAGATAAAATAAATGTAGAAGAAATGAAATTGGAAAAAGACGGAATAATTTTAGGAGTAAAGAGACGACTATGGAATGTTGATAGTCGTCATAACGGCGAGCGATTTCTGCGAGGAGTGATAGAGGGAGGACTGAAAGAGATGAAA
>CEQY01051744.1_pt1 | contig 13087 bp, 5 predicted proteins | sample 361391 | NCBI WGS metagenome assembly CEQY01 (sample SAMEA2621075, study PRJEB7988) | marine metagenome | isolation source: saline water (ENVO:00002010), including | reverse complement strand
TAACTCCAATGATAAATTTTTACAAAATATTATCCATTTTCATATGGCTTAATTTTTCTTTTGCCACAATAGCGGATGTAGGTAATCCGCTTGAGCAGTTTGACACTTTTCATAATGGGAGCCCAGATGCAAATCTTACCATATTTACTCTTGATGGTTCTAACTCTGATGGCGCTATAACCTATGAGTGGGTACAGATATCTTCTGGTCCGTATATAGAAGAATTTATAGATTGCAACTCTTCAGGTTCTATTTGCCAGGGGGACAGTGAATGGGATCCGTCTTTAGGCAATGGTGTATGGGATGATGCTGAGGAATTTATAGATTCTGATGGAAATGGTCAGTATGACGTTGGAGAAGTTTATATAGATTCAGATAACAGCGGATTTTGGACTGATGCTGAAGACTTTACAGATTCTAATGGCAATAATATTTTTGATTTTGAGCCTGTATTTGAAGATCCCAATTCTAATCCTTGGTCAGGTTTATTTGTGGGTGAAGAATTTATAGATGCTAATGGGAATGGGAGCTATGATATTGGAGAAGATTATGATGATAATAACAATAATGGACAGAGAGACGAGGGCTATGAAGCAATAGTGTCCTTTAAGTCAGCTGTTTATTATGCGACTGATTCTAAAAGATATAAATTTAAATTAACAATTACTAATTCCAACAACCAATCTGTTAGCGATACAAAGATTGTTATAATAAACCCTGAGCCTAATAATCCTCCTACTATAACATTTCAAAATTTAGACTCTTATATTGAGGATTTTACTGATACTAATGGCAATGATCAATGGGATGAGGGTGAAAGTTTTATTGATTTAAATGATAATGGTATTTGGGATAATCAGTATTCAATTCAATGCGGAGGCTCTACTGATGGAGGAGAGGATGGTTTTGAATGTGTACTTCTTTTTCTAGATGAAAATTATATCGACAGCGTGATTGATCCTGATGGGGATGTTTTAGAGTATGAGTGGGAGAATAGCGAGGGACAAGATATTTCAACAGAACTTTATTCATTTGAATTTGAGAGTCCTTCTGATTCTCATGATTTAAGAGTTGTTGCTAGGGATAGCTATCAAGATATATCGGAAGTTGTGGTGAAAATCAATTCTTCTATTTCAAATACTTTTCCAGAAATTACTATGCAGCAATTATATCTTGAAGATGAAAATTCTTTAATAGTAATTGAGGCACAAGTAGTTGATTCTGAACACCTCTTAAATGAGATTGATTTTGTATGGGAATGGAGTTGTTCAGGATGTGATGAAAACTTAAATTATATATCGAACCCAAGATTTGATCAGGTAGCTGGAACTGCCGCTATAGACTTTAATGCTCCCAATGTTTCTTGTAATGAAGATCAAAGTAATTCTAATCCCCAATTTACAATTACTCTTATAGCTCGAGACCCTTTTCAGCAATCTGATTCTGACTTGGCTCCTTCTCAGGCAAGCTCAACGATTATAATAAATAATATTAATGAAGATCCTCAAGTGCTAAGTTTGTTAAATTCTTTTGAAAATATACAGGAAGATACTCCGTTTCCGATTCTAATAGATGACTTTGAAATACTTGATTTAGATGAGTGTTCTAATAATTGGAGCTTATCTGTGGTTCCTGGTGGCCTTGATTATGATGTAACGCAGATTAGCGGCACTAATTATATCTCGATTTTTAATCAAGAAGAAACCCTCCTTCCATTTACTGAGGAAATTATCGTAAGAATTACTGACTCCCAGTTAGCAGATGTAACGCATACTTTTTCTGTATCTGTTGCTCCGGTTAATGACCGTCCTGAAATTGGCGTAGTTTCAGCATTTTTAGCTACGGAGGATGTGCCATACACATTAAATATAGATGATTTAGATCCTCAAGATCCGGATTCAGATAGTTTTACTATAATATACCCTAGTGAATTGCCTGAAGGTATAGCATCTATTAATAATGATGTAATTACATTTGAAGAGCATTTTTTTGGTAGTATTTCTTTTCCAGTCTCTATTTCGGATGGAGATTTGACAAGTTCTGAAGAACAGATTACCATAATTGTTGCTCCCATTAATGATGGTCCTGTCTATGTGGGAAGTTTGGATAGATTTTTTCTAAATGAGGATTTTGGTGAAATAGTCTTGTTTGATTTCAATGATGAATTTAATGATGTTGATTTGATTTTAGATGAGTCTGAAACTATAACTTTTACTCTTGAGTATGGATCTGGAACGGATTTAAATGAAGTTGATTTAGATTACGCTTATTTGGATATTGAGGAATTAGGTGGGTCATCACAAAACCTTAATATTTCATCTAATTTAAATTCATATTCTGATATGGATGATTTGGGTAATTTTCAATCAAGTCAGATTATTGCAGTTGCCACAGATGCTAGCTTGATGTACGCACAAAATACATTTGAAGTAACCGTTTTGCCTCAGAATGATAATCCTATTGCATTTTATGGAATAGATTCACTTGGGATGAATATCGATGCCGATAATCCAACATCAATATTAATAGATTTAACAAGAAATACCTCTGATAATATAGATGAAAATAACAACTCGCTATATCAAACTCCATATGTTGAAGATGTTGATGGGGATGACTGGTCATTACAAATATTGAATGGTCCTTCTAATGGTGAAATAACAAATATAACTGACACTTCATTTATATATTGGCCAAATCTTAATTTTAGATGCATTGATCAAATAGAGTATTTAGTTGTAGATAATGGAACTGATTTTTCATTTAATGAATCTACAGGCCTAGTTGAAGAAACTTTGTCTAGCCTTTCAAGTGAACCTGCAATTATAGAAATTATAGTGGATTTTTGTAATTCACCTCCATCTATTGTGGGATCTGACATTGATGGCTTAAATGAATTAGAGTTTCTTGAAGATATAATAATTGATGTCGATGCAGATATTGATTTAAGCCTTTTTAATTTTGAAGATTCCAATATAGCTGAAGAATATATAGATGCTAATTCCAGTGGTGAATGGGATGAGGGTGAAGAATTTATAGATTTAAATGCTAATGATTCCTGGGATGATGGAGATGAAATTGTAAGTATACACGCAGTAAATTGGACAGATGTAAACGAAAATGGTGAATGGGATGAGGGTGAAGATTTTTATGATTGTGGGGAAGATGAAATTTGCTTTAATGATGATGGTTATACTGGTCCTGATATTGGAGAATCAAATTCAAAGTATTTAGTTGAAGCTCAATGTAGTTATGGTGATTATATTGATCAGGGACAGTGTGAATATAATGGGGGGGAGTGGAATACATCAATTGTGGTTTTACCTAATTACAACGGCTATGTTAGTGTTTTGCTACAAGCAAATGATGGCAAGGATTCGTATAACCTTAGTGAACCATATATAATTGAAATATTTGTTGATGCGGTGAACGATGCTCCAATAATCACTGATGCATATTTTATTGATGAAGAAAGCAATGAGTTGATTGATGAAGGTGGTAATCGTATTGATTATATTTTTGAAGATGATTTAAATAGAAGTTTTAAAGTTATTTTTGAAGATATTGATTCAAATTTAGAGCTAAACTTTAATCCTTTCAATGAAGATGACTTATATTGGAACTTTTCAAACTATTTAGGAAGCCCGTTAGATCAGAAGCTGTTTGCATCTTTTGATGATATTAATAAAACATTTACTATTGATTCTTTAAAAAGAGATTGGAATGGTAGTGATTTTGTCGAGATTAATGTTAGAGATTTAAATAATGCAACCAATAGTTTTATTTTTGAAGTTAATGTTAAACCCCAGAATGATTTGCCATATAATTTTTCTGTAAATCTATACGAGGATTTGAGTGAGCAAGCCGAGTATCCTTCATTTATTTATGAGGATTTAGCTGAAGTTGAAGATTATGAGCAAAATAATTATAAGGCCATTAAATATTCTGTATACTATGATGATATCGACTCTGACTATGGCTTAAATCAGTATGAAAACTATGAGTTTATACCAGATGACATTTTTTTTGATGACATATATCAAGGGTCCAATCTTTTAAGTTTTAATATAAATAACGATGTGGATTCGAGCTTAGAAAATGGGCTAATTTATAGTACTGATATCCAATATGATGAGCTTAAGTCCAATTGGAATGGTTTTGACTCTATTCCTGTGGTGATTTTTACATTAGATGTGGCTGATAATCTAGATACGCTACTATTCCCAGTAGAGGTTTTACCTATTAATGATAGTCCTGATAATTTTTCTATTTCTGCAGAGTTATGGGACTCACCATTAGATGTAGATGCTTTTTACTTACCTTGTGATGGACAGCCTGATGACTGCTCTGAGATTATTCATGGCGCTGAATTTAGCAGAGGAGACAACTTCTTTACATTGCATAATGATGATAGTAGCGTAGAGGCTTCAATTGAGGCTGATAGTAGGTTTGACTCTGGAAAATTATTGTTTAAATGGGATAGGTCATATGATCCTGATTCAGACTCTCTAATTAGTGAATACTTTACTTCAGATTTATATTATAGAATAGAAGTGTTTGAGTCTGGACAATCTGATTATTATTATGTCTTAGATGAAATTGAGGATTCTATTTTTGATAATAATGCATGTGATATTTATGTAAGCCAAAATAGTGACGCAAGCGGTATATGTCAAGGTTTTATGAATGATAGTGATTTTGGTTGGGGTATTGTTGATATGCAGGATTTATTTTTTAGATATGAGAATGGTTTTTATACATATTCCGATTCTATACCAAATGCACAAGGCTTTTTAACATCAATTGATTCTACAAAAAATGAATTTTCTTACGGATACCTTGATAAATCAGGCAATACAGAATATAATTGGAGAGTTGTAGCTTATAATCGTTGGTGGGATTCTAGATCTGTATATAATGAATATGTCCAAAACGAACAGAAGGTTTCATCAACAGACACTGAGAATATGAGATTCTTTATTGATTTAGAAAGGCCAAGTGCGGACTTTTCAATTATTCAAAACCCGTTATTTAATGATTTGTATGAGCTATATATTACAACAGATGAGGATATTAAAGGTGAGGCTCAGTTTGGGATAAGTAATAATCAAGGAGATATGATTTTTGGATATATCCCTGAACAGATATTGCCATGTACTGATGTTAATAATGATGAGCTCTGTGATGATTTTGACTATTATAATGCATTTACTTATGCAGGAGAATTTGATTCAGAAAGAGTGTTTAATTATCAATTAAATGCTTTTGATATATTGGGGAATGCAGGTATTTCAAGCTTTTCCCTTGCATATTCATATTTACTCGCAGGTAACTTTAGATTGATTGAGTCTCCAATGAAATCTGCAGAGATAGTAGTATTTGACTACTCTCTTTCTATGCCTGCATCATTAATTATTACTGAAAGTTTGATTGAATATGATAATATTGGAATGACTCCAGTGTCAAATGAAATTAACATTTTTGGCCAAGATTTAGACTTTGAATCTCCAGCTCACATCAGATTTTCAAATAATGATTTTAATGAATTTGACATTGGTAAATTGAGAATTTGTAAAAAAAATCAATATGATAATTGGATAGTACTTGAATCTATAAATTGGGGGGAATTTATCCAAGCTGACGTTGATAGCCCAGGTGCTTTTGCATTATTTTTGATTGATGATAATGATATTTTCGTTCCTGAAGAATTTGATTTGATTGGATGTTATCCTAATCCATTTAATCCTAATATAAATATTCAATTTTCAGTTCCAGAAATTGCAAATGTTAAAGTGGATATTTATGATATTGCAGGTAGAATAGTAAAGTCTTTAGCAAATGAAAGCATGGATCCAGGTATCGTTGATATTTCATGGAATGGGATTAGCGATGAGGGGACATTGCTTAGCTCAGGCATCTATTTCATTGTATTAGATATGAATAATTCTACGTTTATTGAGAAGGTTACATTGTTAAAATGAAGAATTTAAAACATATATTAAATATACTTTTCATTTTGTTTTTCTTATCGTGTGATGCTTTTAATGAGATTGCCTCATCTGTTGAAGAAGGCGAGACTGAATTAGATAATAGCTTTTATATAGAAGAGGCTTGGTCTTCAATGAATTTAGACGAGTATGTAGATGCTATCAACTTTTTTGAATTTTTAGTTACCAATATTAGCGAAAGCTATCCGGAGGGGGAAGAATTTTCTACAAATGATTTACAGCTTTTAGTTCAAGCAAATCATGGGTTGGCATGGGCAAAACTCCTTCACTCATCGACCCCATTGTCAAGTAATAAAAAGGACGACAGAGACGAAGCGTATGATCTATTTTTTGCAGCTCAAGATATCCTCGATTATCATGAAAATCTTAATTTTGAAGGGTTAGACCAAATACAATGTGATATTTATGCTGGAAAGATTTTATATGCAGATTATATGGTTTACTATTATCAGAATTTGCTCTCAAATGGAGGAGATATTCAGGGTGACGAGCAGCTACAAAGAGATTATTTTAGTCAAGGAGAGCCAGGTGGAGAGGATTATAATGGAAATGGATACATTGAATTGGGAATTGAATCATTAATTCTAGATATGCAAGAAAATTGTTCTAATTATGATTTTCAGAATTATGAGTTTGACCATAATATAAGCCTTGATATTAATGATTTAAGGTTAATTTTAGCAAAAGATTATATGCGAAGATCTGATTACTTATTAGCAAAAGACGTTGTTTCTAGTATTATGGAAAATTCTGAGTCAACTAATATTTTATTTAAATTGAATGCTCAATCAGAAGTATTAGAAAGTACTAAAGTTGTTGGAGATTTTGAAAATAAAACAATCGATGCAGCCGATGTTTATGATTTAGAGTTATCTGAAGATGGCTTTTACTACGTCAATATAAGCGTTAATCAATCAATGCCATGTAATTTTAGTCCAAATAATTCAGATAATATTAGTTCTATACGTGATGAATTGTTCGAGTGTGTAAATGGATATGATTATTTTAACTCAAATAATAATAATACATACAAATATCGTTTTATAATTGGAGAATATGATGCTGATATCATTTCGAATCAAGAGTCAAACCTACCTTCATCTTGTTCTTCAAATGATAGTTATAGAATAATTCAGATTCCATATAATTCTTTTGGTGCAATCAATTTAGATCCGGTATGCTTTAATTCTTGTTCTTCGAATTGTAATTAATTTCTATAACAACCTGTAACAAATTAATTTATTAATTCTATTTAAATTATTGTGTTAAAAAAGAGTTACTTATGAAAATGAAATATTCAAAATTAATTATATTTACTTTATCTTTTATTATTTTAGATGAGCTACCTATAGGATTTACGGATGATGAATGGGAAAATAGACATCTAATTAAAACGATGGGTAGGGAAACAGAGCCGCCAGTTGGACCAATTAGAAATATTGCTGAATATGAACCAATGCAAGGTGTCTTAATACGATATCCCTTTGGTATTTCTACATCTTTGATACAAGAAATGGCTACGGATGTCAAAATTTACTGTCTCGTTTCTTCTGCTCTTCAGAATTCAGCATTTAATTCTATGAACAATGCAGGTGTGAATATGGATAATGTAGAATTTATTTTAGGTTCCACTGATTCTCATTGGACAAGAGACTATGGCCCATGGTGGGTAGAGGATGGAAATGGCGACATAGGAATTGTTGACTTCACATATAATAGGCCTCGTCCAAATGATAATGATGCACCATTAAAAGTATCTGATTATCTTGATGTTCCTTACTATTCAGCAGATTTTGTTGCTACAGGAGGAAACTATATGACTGATGGCTTTGGGCTTTCTGCTGCGACACAAATAGCTTATACGGAAAATAATGAGTGTAATACTAATGATCAAACTAGTATCCCTCTTGCTCCATGTCAATATGTGGATGATATTATGGAGGATTACTATGGTGTAACCGAATACCATGTTGTTGCTGACCCAAATGATGAATATATTGATCATATTGATTGTTGGGGTAAATTTCTCTCTCCTACTAAATTATTGATTCGATCTGTGCCTTCAACTCATCCTCAGTTTGCAATGATTGAAGAAGTTGTCAATTATTTTTCAACTGTCTTATCCTCAGGGGGTGATCCTTTTGAAATTTTTCGAGTTTATACACCAAACGATCAACCGTATACAAATTCCTTGATATTAAATGATAAAGTATTTGTTCCTGTAATGAATAGTTCATGGGATGATGAGGCTTTAGATGTTTATCAGTCTGCACTACCAAATTATGAGATTTTACCATTTACGGGTTCTTGGATGTCAACAGATGCACTGCATTGTCGTGTTAAGGGTATACCAGATATTAGTCTTTATCAATATTCATCAGGAGATGTAAATACTGATAATTTGATAAATGTTCTTGATATTGTATTGGCTGTTAATTTTGTTCTAGGTTTAGATAGTCCTTCAAGTATCCAAAATTCATTAGCTGATATGAATTCTGATGGAGTATTGAATGTTTTAGATGTTATTTTAATTGTTAATGAGGTTATTGGAGAATAGTCATGCGATTAATTGTAAAGTTGTCATTAATATGTTGCCTTTTTTGTTCTTTAATTTTTTCGAAGCAAGTATATAAAGAAATAAAAATAAATAATCCAGATTCAAATATTTACGAAATTTTACATCAGAATGGAGTTCATGTTGATCATGCTCATTTTTTAGATGGACAGTATATAATATTTGTTGCCTCTTTATCAGATTTACAAATTATTGATGGTCTAGAAATAAATTATGAGGTTCTTATAGATGATTTAGAGAGCTTTTATCAGTCTCGCCTAACAAGCAACTACACTCGAGAGTTTGGTTTAGGTTCAATGGGTGGATATTATACCTTTGATGAGATTGAGCAAAATTTGGATGAGTTGTACAATGAGTATCCTCAATTCGTAAAAGAAAAAATATCAATTGGTACAACTTTAGAAGGTAGAAATATATGGGCTATTAAATTAAGCGATAATCCAAATATTGAAGAGGATGAGACTAAAATATTATATACTGGTCTTCATCATTCCAGAGAACCTATGAGTTATATGAATTTATTTTATTATATGTATTGGCTTTGTGAAAATTATGGAGTAGATGATGAAGCAACTAAAATTCTTGAAACTAGAGAGCTTTGGTTTATCCCTGCCATTAACCCTGATGGTTTAGTTTATAATCAACAAATTGCTCCTAACGGGGGAGGCTTGCAAAGAAAAAACATGAGGCAGACTTGTCCATCGTCTCCTACTGGTGTTGATTTAAATAGAAATTATAGTTTTCAATGGGGTTTAGATGATCAGGGCTCAAGTGGAGATGGGTGCAATGAAACATATAGAGGTAGTTCCTCATTCTCAGAGCCAGAAACTCAAGCTGTAAGAGATTTTGTTGATTTACATGATTTTTCGATAGCATTTAACTATCATAGCTATAGTAATCTTCTAATTTATCCTTTTGGATATAGCTATGAAAATGATGCTCCTGCTGAGGATGTGGATACATATATTGAATATGGTGAGGATATGGTTCAGTATAATAACTATGCACTTGGTACCGGTCCTGAATTACTTTATCCTGTTAATGGAGAAGCTTGTGACTGGATGTATGGCGAGCATGGAATATTTGCATACACTCCTGAAATTGGGTCGCAATCAGACGGATTCTGGCCTGCAACAGATAGAATTGTACCGCTTGCAGAAGAAAATCTTCACCCAAACAAAGTTTTGGCTAGAAATGGTGGTGCAGTTATAAATTCAGTAGCTGAAACATCAGCTGGTCCTTATTTGCAAGGAGAAGAATATCCTATATACCTATACATTGAAAATATTGGACTATCTGAGTCTCGAGGTAATACGATCGTTTCGATTTCTTCTGAACAATTAGAGATTACTATTGATGATTTAGAGATTTCATCAATCGATGGCCGTTCAAATATAGATTTTGGCACCATTGGTTACTTTGAAATACCTCAAAACTTTGAAAGCGGTTCATTTATCAGTATTGATGTAAATATTTTGAATGATTCTGAGTTTTGTAATAATACAACGCTAACTTTGCAAGTGGGAGAGCCTGAACTTATTTATGCAGATAATTTTGATGTGAGTACAAATTTAAATTGGTATTCCTCAGGTACATCAGATTGGTATTTGACAGATCAAAGCTCTAGCTCAGATTCATATTCCTTTAGGTCTGGAGCAATAGAAGATAATCAAGAGTCCTCTTTATTTCTTGATGTTCAAGTTCCATCAGTAGGAACTGGTCAATTCTCATATAGAGTATCTTCAGAATATAGTCCTTCAGGATCAAATTTTTACGATGGATTGACGTTTTATGTTGATGATGTTCAGTTTGCTCAATTTCAGCCAAATTCTGATGGTGAATCACCTTGGTTAAACTTCTATTTTGATTTAGATGAAGGCATTCATACTTTAAAGTGGACATACAGTAAGGATGGCGGTGGAGGCTCTACTGATTGTGACAACACTGGGTGCGATGATGCTGCATTTATTGATGATTTTAATATTTTTGCATTTATCAGCACTATTATCGATCAAGGAGATATTAACTTAGATACTGAAGTAGATATTTTAGATATTGTTCTACTTGTTAATTTTATATTAGATACGCAGATTCCCACTCCAAGTCAATTTGATGCTGCAGACTTAAATAATGATGCCATTTTAAATGTAATAGATATTGTTACTTTAATTAATATAATACTCGAAATTGAATAATAATTATTTTTCTAGAACATACATCATATACTTTTTTTCTTTAATAAATTTGTTTGGATCTAATGCAGCCAGTTCTTTCTGAGATTTCTTTGACATACTTTGTCTTAACTCATCAGTTAAATAGAATAGCCAGCCTTGCTTGTATTTTAATTTCTCAGCACTAAATAAAGCTAGCGGCTTGATAAATCTATCGATGAATGTGATTGCAAATTTTAGAGTGGGTAATGAGTTAAGCGTCATGTCATTCTCATGTACAATTTTCCATCCATTTTTACGTATACTTTGAAGAAAATCACCGTGTAAGTGACCTGATTTATTGATTCCATCATTATCAATTCTAAAGTAGTCTGTTATAATCCATCTACCATTATCTGAAATTATATTTGAAGCAGAATCAAATGCTATGTCTAAATCAATGTATTGTAATGATTCAGAATTTATGATGGTTCCAAATTTTTCTTTAGTTTTAAAATCTTCAAATTTCATATGATGAACTGTGAGTTCTGGATATTTGTTTTTTATATGATTTTTTTGATTGTTGTCAGGAGTTAGGGATTGCACATTTATACCCTTATCCATAAGGATTTTAGACAAACCTCCCATTCCACATCCAACATCAAGAACATTTTTTTGTTTGTGCATGATTTGTTCTATGATTAATTCAACATATTTCATTTGAGCATTTTCTAAATCGTTGATCGATATGGATTCAGGCTCTATATCGATATTTTCAAAGTATCCATAGTGGAGCATATCATTTCTTATTATTTTTGAGTAAAGCATAAGTTCTAAATCTTCAGATGATTTAATGTGATTTGATTGTTTTTTATGGAAATTGTAAGCCCTTATAAGCTCTATAGGGTTAATAATTTTTTTTATAAACGAATTCATACATCTAAACTCCTTTTTTATCTGCACCCCAAATATATTTATGTAGCTGCATTTGTAGTCTTACATTTAAACCATCATCAAGAATCCATTTAGATAAATTTTCAATATTAATTTTATCATAAACTGGTGAAAATAAAATAGGACATATTTTATCTAAGTCATATTCTTTTATCATTTCTTTTGACCAGTTGTAATCTTCCCTGTCTCCAATAACAAATTTAATTTCATCTTTTTTATCTATGTCCGTAATAATATTCCAATTATTTTTATGTTTCATGTTACTTGTTGGACACTTAAAGTCAACAATCTTTACAACTTTTTTTGGAACTTTATTCAAAGGCAATGAGCCACTTGTTTCAAGCATTACACTGTATTTGTTTTTTAAAAGTTCATCCATAAGATTAATACAATCTTTTTGAAGTAGAGGTTCCCCTCCTGTAACCATAACAAGATTTGCTGGATATTTATCTATGTGTTTTAATATTTGATTAATTGACATATCAGATCCATTATGAAATGCGTACTCAGTATCGCAATATGAACACCTTAAATTACAATATGTTAATCGTATAAAAATACAAGGTAGTCCTGTATATGAAGATTCGCCTTGAATACTATAGAATATTTCATTTATTTTAAGCTTCATAATTAGTGTTAAATTAAATACTCAGCCATTTAAAAAAAATTATATAATTACAATCTTTAAAAATATTCTAAATTATACTATATGTATTCAACAGCGAAAATATATGTCTAAGTTTCCAAAATTATTTATACCAGGCCCTACGCATGTTTCAGATGAAATATTAAAGGCTTTCAATACGCCTCAAATAGGTCACAGAACTCCTGAGATTTCAGAGTTAATTTCAGAGATAGTTAGCGGTGTTCAAGATTTGCTTTATACAAAAAATAATATTTATTTAGTTTCTCACCCTGCAACAGGTTTGTGGGAAATGGCAATTAGAAATAGTGTTAAAAAGAAGGTGCTACATTGTGTTAATGGGGCATTTAGTAAAAAATGGGTTAAGGTTTCTGAATGTGTAGGTGTTGAATATGATGTTATAGAATATGAATGGGGAAAGGCAGTAAAAGCAGAAGATATACAAAGTAAGTTAAATGAAAATCATTATGATGCGGTTGCCTTAGTTCATAATGAAACTTCTACTGGAGTGATGAGTGACTTAAATAAAATTGGTGATATGATGAAAGATTTTCCAGATACATGTTTGCTAGTAGACGCTGTTAGTTCCATGGCAGGTGTTAAGATTGAGGTTGATTCATGTTCGATTGATTTCATTATGGCTTCAACACAGAAAGCATGGGGGCTTCCAGCTGGTTTTTCCATTGCTTGCGTTTCAGATAAATTTATTAAAAAATCATCAGAAATTAAAAATAAAGGCTACATTCTTGATGTTTTT
>CEQY01201699.1_pt1 | contig 13090 bp, 12 predicted proteins | sample 361391 | NCBI WGS metagenome assembly CEQY01 (sample SAMEA2621075, study PRJEB7988) | marine metagenome | isolation source: saline water (ENVO:00002010), including | reverse complement strand
GGCTTATAATATATCAAACGTTCTTGAAGATATGCATAATATCCCTTCAAAAGTTTGTGTTCTCGGACATATCCAAAGAGGTGGAAGTCCTGCTGCAAATGACCGATTCTTCGGAGCATTGATGGGGATGATGGCGGTGGAAACACTTTTTGAAGGAAATCATCGGCATGCTATCGTTCTTCATCGAGGTGAGACTAAAGTTGTGCCACTAGATAAGTGCATGGAGAAAAGTGATCACGTCATGGAAGACTTTGTTGGTCTGGCAGAAGAACTCAGTATTTAACTTGTCATTGAATAGATAATTTTATTTTCCACCTGAGGACTTTGCTTAAAGCTAAGCCCCGAAATATGCTCTAAAAGCATACTGGAATGAATACAGCTTTCAGCACCACCTATAAAAAGAGTTTGATCTCTTTCCAAAGGTGGAATTCTCTTTAAAATTTGACCTCTTGAATAGTCTGAAAGACTGTGATGAAAGATCTCTCCGTTTGCTCTGATCCATCCTGAAGTGACACAGTTTTCTAGTTTCTTGATAGGAATAAGACCTGCGAGGTACCAATAAGTAAGAAGCAGTGGAAACTCAAGCCATTTTAGGAGCTGCTCATCGTTTTGAAGTTGGTCGTTTTGATCCACACAAATAACAAAACGCCTGTGAGGAATCGCCAATTTTCGATTACGGGTAAGAAAAATCAATTTCTCTTTTATGTTTTTGGATAATTTTCCCGCACCATTGATTTCCAAACTTGGTACACCTTTAGTGACGTATCCAAAAATGGTGAAAAGTTCAAATCCTTTATTCGTTTGATAAAAAGCTTTAACTTGAGTTTCCATACTGACCTCCACTCACTCTTTTGCAATAATAAAAGATCAAAATGAATGGTAAGTATTAAATATTAAGGAATTTTACTTGGTCGTTAAGACAAATATTCCATCCCAATCTTTACCAGGAGGAACTTTAAGAAACATATCACACCGATCAATATAGACTTGAGAAGGACTCACTTCCAAATCAAAATCTTTAAACCTTAATGACTCATATTGAAGTGATTCTTTAAAATAGATTTTTGCCTGTTCAAAACTACGTGCCTCATAAAGAGTAAGTCCCTGATGAAATTTTTCAACGAGAGTGAGAAGATTCTCTTCCCGCTCACTATAGGCAATTAGCTCATAGGTTGTAACAGGCTCAGTTTTCCCCTTAACAATAATTTTATCTAGTTTTCGTATTAAATACTCATCTCCTAATAACTCCGCTGTTGTCTGAGAGATATGATTTATAATTCCATATTGTTTTGCGGAACTCTCTAGTCTGGCTGCAAGATTGACCGCATCCCCCATCATAGTATAATTCATTCGGCCAACTCCTCCCATATTTCCCGTAAGGATTTCACCAGAGTTAATTCCAATTCTCATCACCATATTTGTGACGAGCTTAGGCCAGTCTTCTGAGTCGGACCTCCATTTAACTCTTAGGTCGTCTAACTTTCTTTGCATTTTAATCGCTACTCGAGCTGCCCTTTGAGCATGATCTTCTTGAAATTTAGGCGCCCCAAAAAAAGCTATTATCGCATCTCCCACATATTTATCTAGGGTTCCTCCTTCAGAAATAAGGATATCTGTCATCGCAGTTAGATATTCATTTATCAGTCGAACTAGCTGTTCCGGCGTCAACTCTTCTGAAAAGGAGGAGAAATTTGCTATATCAGTAAAAAAAGCACTCCTCACTCCCACATCTCCTCCAAGCTTAGGAAGCTCTCCAGATTCATGCATTTCATCGATTAATGAGGGTGAAATATAATTTTTAAAAGCAGCTTTAAGAAATCTCTTATCTCTATTTTCATAGAAAGTTCGATACACAAAAGAGGCTAAGAAACCCGTAAGACAAGTTGAGATAATATATCCAGAAGGAAGCCAAATATATTCACTTTCAAATAAAATCTTGGCCCCTAAAAAATAAAGAAAAAGTAATGAAAGAAACATCGCAAGTTTCACAAAAATATCATCCTGGTAAAGAATGACCCATGCGATAATCAGGACCATAATGAAAACTATAAGCCTTGCCCAATTTCGATGAGCCTTTTGAATAAATTCATTATTCTTTATGGAGTCGAGCAAACTTGCGTGAATAAAAACCCCAGGTAAAGGGCCAAAAGATGTATTTTTCTGGTCATAGAGGCCTGCGGCGGTAGGAGCAATAAAAACATCCTTACCTTTTAGTTCTCCAGATTCGAAAAAACCAGGATCGCTGGCTCCCTGTTTTCGACTTTGAATCGTGCTAAATATGGCACTCGCAGAAAGATTCTTAAAATTCTTTTTGAGATTTACCAATATCTCTCCGTCGACTTGAGGGATACTTGTATTTTTAAACTTGAGTATTTTTGAATTATAGATAAAGTCATCATCATATTGAATCAACGAAGCCAAAGCTAGAGTTTTAAAATAATAATCTCTATAAGAGCGAAGAGGTTTTACTCTTCTAAAAATTCCATCTTGATCAGGAACAATATCGAGTGAACCGATATGACTACTTACCGCAAGTAGTTCATTGTAGGGAAGAAGCACTTTATTATAAGCTGAAACTTTAGACTTATTAGGGAGGGTAAATAGCTCGGCTTCTACATAGTCAGCCAAAGGAAGATTAAGTGTTTTATAATTGTCTTCCGTTTCAGGTTCATTAATAATTTGTCCACCGTGAATTATTTGGTCACTATAGCTTGAGGTCGCATTCATAAGAAGATCATCATCGAGGTGGAGCTTTCCCTCCACGGGAGGTTTACTATACTCGGAGAATATCATATCGAAATAAATCTGACTGACTCCTTCATCCATCAGAAAATAGATAAACTCTCTCCAAACTCGTCTATCCCAAGGAAATCGCCCAAATTGTCCCTCGAGTGCTTCAAGTGAAACTTCATCAATTGAGACAATAACGATATCATCACTAGGCTTTGCCTCTTCGTTTGCCAGTTGAATTTTATAATCGTAGAGATCAAGATCAAGATTTTGTAAAAATCGCGTATCAAAAGAAATCTGCAAGAAAATTTGGCTTAAAAAACATATTCCTACAAAGGCTACCAGTTTTTTAATTTCTCTTTTACTGAGCATTAGATTCTATTTTTCAGTTGGATGAAGCGATCGGTATAGTTCACGGGTTTATTGATCAAAACCTGCCCTGCAATTTTTTTAGAAAACTCTTTGTCAGCAGCCACACTGACGTAGGCATTAGTGTTATACCTCATACTTAAAAGGCCCATCATAGCTTCATAGTCAGCCACTCTAAGTTCTTTTCTAGAAAATTCATTAGCTAATATTTTTTTAAATCCAAGTTCCGAGGCTTTAGAAAGGCTCTTCTCTTTTAGGGAAGCTTTATAAACATACCTATTATTAACAATAGCAATCTCACGGGCCAAAATCCCTGCAAGTTGGGCTTCCTGAGTGAGGCTTTTAATCAAACCTGTAGTCACAAAAATAAACCCTCCAGGAGCCGAAAAAGATCTTTTTTCTTCTGACTCAAGAACAGCAAAATAATAATAGAGCTCTTGGCGTCCCATACGAACCACGATGCTCCTTCCAAGACTAGAAATATAGTTTTGAACCTGAGCCTGTTCTAGACGGGGATACTGGCTTAGAATCCGAACCGAAATTCTCTTTCCAAGTTCGCCTTCTCGTTTTAAAGCTTGATGCTGTTTATTAGGTTTTCTCTCTTTCTTTTTATGGGCCAGCTGACAGGAAACTGCAAGGAGTGCTATCAAAATATATTTCATTTGATAAACTCCCCTGCCTCACCCATGCCGACTTGATTATTCATAATTTTTTCCAGTTGATTGTATTCTTTAGAATATTTTTTATCTTCTTTGGGAATTGATAATTTAACTGGCTTCTCCCCATACGTCATGAGCGCAAGGTTCGTTGCTCCCCTTACTCCTCCAATACTATTGATAGAAGAAGCCTGTTTTTGAGATTTATCTTTGATGCTTTCATCAGTTTGAAAAATTTTAACTTTTGCAGTTTTTGAGGGAAGATCCCGAGAAAGGGAATGTTTAACGACCCATCCAGAGATATTTTCGTACTTTACATTTATATACATCCCTTGGATTTTTCGCATTGACTGGAGCATCTTTCCTTGCGGGACAACTGTTAAAATTTTAGAGCGCCGAGAGGGCTTTTCATACACTTTCAATAGTCTAGGTTTTACGAAAACACTCTCACCAAGTGCGGTATTAGCTAGGACTAAGGCCAGCCAAATATAAACTAAATTTTTCATCATTTAATTTTAAGCTATAGCGGAGGATATTCAATCATTAAATTGAATTTCATTGACCTGCGTATCAAAATAACAATTCAGTTCACCGTCTTGCAAAGAATGATGGGCAAGTTTCAATCTTCTCGCTAAAACTTCCTTAAAGAGAAAGCATCCAATATCTTTATCCTTACAATAGCGATCAGACTCTCCTTCACACTTCCACTTAATGATAACTCTATTGGCACTTTTGCAGAGAACTTTGTCACCTTCAATAACTGCTCTTGTAATATACGGATTGGTGATTTCTCGTTTCAGACAAAAGTCTATAGGCGAAACTTTCTCTCCCATACAATCTAAAACACTACCCTCTCCTTCTATCAAGGGGGAGTCTCTAAGTGTAAGTGCGCGACAAACTTCTTGTACTCTGTATTCAGTCGTCTTGGTCGTATAATGATCGTCCACCAAAATCTTGGCGTAAGCATGGGTACATAAGATGACCCCTATAGCGATCAGCTTAACCAGGAAATAAACCTCTCAGTTTCATAGCGGCTTCAAGCTTAGATATAGCTGCAATCATAGCGGCTTTTTTCATATCACATTTATGCAGGTCTGCTTTTTCAACGACTTCTGCAAAAGCTTTCTGAAGGATATTATGTAGAGTTTTATTGATTTGATCTTCATCCCAAAAAAAGTGCGCAAGTCCTTGAACCCACTCAAAATAAGAAACAATAACACCACCGGCGTTACATAAAATATCTGGAATAATAAATACATCTCTTTCAGAAAGATAAGTGACGGCATCTTTAGTTAAAGGACCATTGGCTCCTTCAGCAATCATCTTAGCTTTTACGGTCTCCATATTCTCTTTCGTAATTACGGAGTCAATAGCCGCTGGAATAAGCACATCAACTTCTAAGGCTAGGAGTTCTTCATTTGTGATATGCTTAACACCATCTGCTTTATAGTCTTTAAGAACATGTCTCTCTTTAGCAAACTCAGCGATATCGTGAACGTTCAGACCATCTTCTCTATAAAGAGCACCTGTATAGTCTGAAACCGCGACGATTTTTGCTCCTTGCTCATATAAATCAAATGCTGCAGGAACACCAACCTTACCAAAACCATGAATGGCCACAGTCGTATGGTTATCAATTTTTTGATTCAGTTTTTCGTAGGCAAAGTTCACACAATAAGCGACCCCCTTACCAGTAGCAGCCTCACGACCGAGAGATCCCCCAACTGAGATTGGCTTACCAGTAACAACACCGTGAGAAGCATACCCATGGATTTGAGAATAGGTATCCATAAACCAGGCCATTGTTTGACGATCAGTTCCGATATCAGGTGCCGGGATATCTTTATCAGGACCGACAAATGGTCCGATCTCCATGGCATATCTTCTCGTCAAGGACTGAAGTTCTTGTCTCGAAAGCTCATTAGGATCAACTCTCACTCCCCCCTTTGCTCCCCCAAGTGGAAGACCTACCAGCGCACATTTAAAAGTCATAAGCATAGCAAGTGCAGTAGTTTCAGAAAGATCTACATGAGGATGAAAACGAATCCCACCTTTTCCAGGTCCTAATGTTTGATTATGTTGAACTCTATATCCTTCAAAAGTTTTCACTGAGCCATCATCTAAGCGGATAGGAATAGATACTTGAATCGCTCTTTTTGGATACTTCAGTCTTTCTATAATATTTGGATCTGCCGACATAATTTCAGCTGCCATTTCTAATTGTGCCAAGGCATCTTGATATAAAGGGCTATGATATAAGGCCATATAAAATCTCCATAAGTTCTTAACTTTGTTCTTAATTAAATTATAGCTATTTTACGGAAAATTAGAAAATTGAAAACAAAATAGATGGAGCTTGAGTGATTTGGTTAAAAGCCCATATTAAATCGAACTTGCAGGATGTTATTCTCTGTCATACCAGCCTTATTCCAGTCTCCAGCCTTATCGAAATCTTTGTCATGGGTGAGTCTGAGGGTCCAATGCTCGGTGAGTCTTTGATCCACTGAGGCCAGTGTCCGAGTTTGGTCTACATAATAGTTAACAAAGGCTCGTGTATCAGTAGATTCAAAATTTCGCTCCACATAAACTTCTTGGTTTCCATTCACTCCCACCCATGCTCTGGCCCGAAATGCTCTAGATCGAAGAGTAAATTTCGCCATACCAATTTCAACTCTTGGTTGGAATCCAAATTTAATTTTTTCACCCTGAACTTTTATCTCTTTGGACTGCTTTAAACCGGCTTGTCCTGAGTCATTCTCAGCCTTAACTAATACTTTTTCATGAAGTTCAATCGCTCGGATCTGATCAATTTCGTCATCCGCAGTAAATTCCTCGAGAGTTTGTTGCACATTTTCATTCGCCCCTCGCTCAACGTCTTTGGAGAGGAATCGCATAAAACGACGACGAAAAAATCGTTCTCTTTGATCGGGAGTGGGAAGAAATACCGTTCTATTTTCAAGATCGTAGTTCTCGGCAAACTCTTGTTGAGTGACCCATCGTCTCAGTGTTTGCTTAGCACCACGAAATTCGTCTTTGTGACGTTCGTTAAAACGGTCATAAATATTGTTTTCAACTATGACGGGAACAATGATCATATCGTCGTCAGGAACGAAACTAGCAGGTTTTCGACCACAGTCAGGCACTGGCTTTGAAAAAACCACCATACTGCCTAAAAAGCTGACAGCTAAGCATAAATGTCGAAAGACTCTACACTTTCTTTGCCAAAACTGCATTAAAACCTCGTAAATCTAGTAACTTACGTCCATCCATGACTTTTGTTACTAATTAAGATGCAAGGTCTATGCCAGGTCGGTTTTATTGTCTGTAAGCTTATCTATCTCGGCGAGAATGCGAGATTGAATATCGATGGAATCATCTAACTCAGAATGAGCTTCATGTCTGAGCATATTTTCAACTTTGGTTTTTAAATAATCAACCGCTAGATTAGGGCCATCGTTGATAAGTCCGTAAGGGCCTTCGGCTAGGAAATTTATATTATGAGAAACGTTTTGGGGAATATTATCGTTATTAAAACCAACTGAATCGAGGGTCACCATGAGATCAATTTTTCTAAAACCGTTTTCAATTGTATTCAGTTCATTAGCGATTTCAACGATGGTATCCCCACCAAAACTGTGACCTACTAATACTATGGGCTGATTCTGTTTATGCTTCATAATATCTTCTATAATTTCGTCTCGCTGATCCCAAGCAAAATGTTTAGCCCCCGTGATAGCTTCCGCCATATCCTTGACTCCATCGTAATTGCCTTTGATTGACCCAGCTCCAAACCAGTCAAAGCCGCTAATAAAATAGATTCCAGGCTCATCTAGATTTCCAAATTTTGAACGATGAACTTTCTCCATCTTTTTGGGAGCCTCAAGTTGTTTTTCTAATTTTAGTTTCTCTGATTTATCATCTTCAACTGCTTCCAGTTTTTCTTTAAGCTCTTTAGCTTCTTTCGAGATTTCAATCTTATCTTTTTGTACGAGTTTTTTTTCTTTTTCTACTTCAGCTGCAATATCCTCTTTAGAGGCCTGGGGCTTCTTTGGCTTTAGTGCGTCTGGTGAATATAAAAGGGCCGGGTTTGCGCTTATTCTCGACATAGCTCTATTTTACAGAGGTTTAGGATCAACCACCACAGGGCAAAAAGGGTTGTTTCCGACAAGACTTATCAGTTATCAATCGCGTACGAACTTACCTATGTTCTATAATACTAGAAAAAGCTCGACTTAATTTTCTTTGTCGGGGGGAGTATTTAGAGTTTAAATTTTTATCTTCAGCTATCTTTTTTTCAACTTGACGATGCAATTTAGTTAAACTCTCTTGAACTGCACCTCTTGCTCTCATCAAAATTCTAGTGTCAACTAATTCAATCAAACCGATTTCAACCAGACTAGTAGGAGTTATTAGCTGAAGTCCATTACTTATTGTAATAGGAGACTTTAAAGTCTTTGTCTTTTCAAAAACGAGAGAGGTCTTTTCAATAAGCTCGTGAGCTGCTTTAACAGAATTCTCAGCGAATGCTTTATCCGAAGAGTATCTTTCCTTATTACCTTGATGTTTTTTATATATATCTGATGCAAATATTGCCGTACTAAGAATTAAACCAGTGGAAGTTAAATCATTTTTTTCAAGGTAATCTGTAAGTTCTTCTGATTTATAGTCATTGCCTTCTGAGTTAATTGAAAAGAGCTTCTCTGATTCAATTACTATCGTAGCTATATATCCAGAACTGGCCCCAACCTGTGAACCCAAGAACTTCTCTGGGTATTCAGGCTGAAAATTTGTGAGGGTTAGAATCATCTGAAAAGGCACAAGGACAAAACCACTAAAAAGCTTTTTTCTAAACTGAGCTATATTAAGATTATCAAATTTCGCCAAAAGATGGACTTCCCAAATCAAAAGATAAGGAAGCAAGACTGCGGTTAGGAAATGCCTCAAAAACGTTTTGCCCTTAGAGTTTTTATCGAGCATATCTTCAAGTCTTTGATGAATTTTCCCTGTTATAAATGAAGTCAAAATCACCTGACTGAAAATCCAGATGAGAAGCCCATTGAAGTAAAAATCTAGTTCTCCAAGAGTTTTTTGATAATAAAGCCCCCCCAAAAAAATAAGCTGCAAGAACTGCAAAGGAAAATACCGATTGAATAAAATTTCTTTGAAAGATTCTCTAGATAATTTTTTCATGTGAATATCATAAAGCTAGATTGGATTCAGGTTGGATTTTCGAGTTATTAATAAAATAAAACTTATGTATTTTAAGGAGTTAGACCAATTTTTTAGCAGAGTAATGAAAAGAAACAGGCATGAAACATGGGCATTCCCCATAAAAAAAGCCTGCATTCGCAGGCTTTACATTCCCCAATTTTTCAACGATTTATTCGGTTAACAAGTCTTGAGTTTCACTCATAATTTTTTTGAGCATAGCCTGCTCTTCTTTAGAAAGATCTTTCGATTTTTCTTTCATCGCTTTCATAAAAAGCGCCGCTGAGGCAGGAGGTGCTTTTTTAGAAGGCTGCTTTCTTCTTGATTTAATCACGCCACCTTCAGCTGTGATGGCCCTTTTAAGCTGAAGTCTTTTGGTAATAGAACCATTGATAATACTTCGCTTAAGACTATCTTTGACTTTACCTTTTTCAAGAGCGCCCCACTCTAGAAGGACGTACTTTTCAGTGTTATGAATTTTTGCTGCTTCTTTCAAAGATTTAGGAAGTTTTGCAATAAGAAGACATCTATGCACTTCCGATTTAGAAATCCCAAGAGCCGCTTGTATTTTTCTCTCGCTAGCCCCGGTTAATTTTTTGTAGCCAAAAATAGAATCTGCTTGATCGATATAATGAAGTTGCTCTCTTGCTGAGTTCTCAGAGAACTGAATCGCCATTAATTCTTCGGGTGTTTTGTCTTCCAAGATAAAGCAAGGAGCTTCGAGCATATCAGGCAATGTGCTCATCGCTCTAAAACGTCTTTCCCCACAGATCAAAACGAAATGATCTCCTTCTCTGTGCACGACAAGAGGTTGAATCAGACCATTTTCTTTAATATTGGCAGCCAGTTCCGCAATGCTATCGTCATTAAACTTGGTACGAACTTGCTTTTTAACTGTAATTTTTTCTAGGCGGATATTATCTAATTGGGCCCCGCGTAGAAGTTTCTCGTCATTGACTTTAAAAATGCGCTGATCGAGATGCGCTGTAATGTCTTTTTTTTCACGTCTTCTTTTTGATACTCTACGAGCAAATTCTTTTGCCATGCAATTTTCCTACCTTAATCCTAGTGAGTCCCATAATTGTGAATAGTCTGCTTTACCTTTAGATTTTTTACCCATTAAAAAAACAGGCTTACGAAGGGCGATTGACTCTTGCATATCTACCAAGTTTCGAACTCCAGGCGTAACCTTAAAGGATTGAGCGAGCTCTTCGAGTCTTTGTCTTTCAAGCTTTCTTCTGGCGTTAACCATAGACGGAATAATATTAAATTCAAGACCTGGATTTTCAGATTCTTTGATAATTTCAAATGTATCCATTAACTCTTCTAGACCATCAATGGAGTAGTCTTGAGCTTGAGTTGGGATAAGTACTCTATCAGAAGCGACCAATGCCATGATCAATTCATCACCAAGCATTGGAGGTGTATCAATCACAATATAGTCAAACTGATCTTTAATCTCTTGCAATCTAAGTTTTAAAAGTCGCTCTTTTCTTCCGGCGTTCTTTCTTACTTCAGACTCTGAAAGAATTAAAAGCTTGGCAAGATTTGCCATATGACGACTAGAAGGAATCACAGAAAGATTTTGATAAAAATCGTGCTCTCCTTCACTAGGACATATAACATCTTCCGCCTCAACGTCACCAATCAACCACTCAGGGATTAATGTTCTTCGAACGTCCACTCCAAGAGTGGTACTAAGGTTCGCTTGCGAATCAAGATCTATCACTAAAACTTTATTTCCTTGGTGGGCCAGATGAGTAGATAGCTGATAGGCCTGCATGGTCTTACCAACTCCACCTTTATTATTTGCAATCGTAATTACTTTGCACATTGCGAACTCCCTTTCATGTCCTATAGTAAAATTTTAAGACCGCTATCACATAACGTCAAAAAATAACGCTCACGCCAAATTTTTGGCACTAGTCTTCAGTTATCAACAATGCTAATATTTAGGAAACTGGAGACTAAATGATTTACGCTGACTATAACGGGTCTGCTCCCATCTCAACTTCTGTAACTGAATATTTAAAAGAACGATTCAATCAAGGTGAATACTCCAACCCCAATGCTACTCACGAGTTAGGGCGAAAGATGCTTTTTAAAATGGAAGATGCCAGAAGGTCTTTAGCCAGAGTCTTAGGTTGTAAGTCTTCCCAAATAACATTTAACTCCGGTTCCAGTGAGGGGATCTCACATATTTTTCACTCCATTCTTTCAAGTGAACAAAAGAAAAAAATTATTATTACCTCGGAAATTGAACATATGGCCATCGTTCAGGCCTGTGATTATTACGAAAAAAGGCGTGGGTTTAAAACCGAAACGATTAAAACTCTAGAAAATGGGCAAGTAGATGTTAATCACTTCAAAAGTATACTCGAAACCCATAAAGATAATATCGCCATGGTCACGGTGATTGCTGCCAATAATGAAACTGGTGTTATTCAACCCTATCAAGAAATTGGAAAGCTCTGCCAGGATAATAACATCATCTTTTTTAGTGATACCACCCAATATATTGGAAAAACTCCTTTTAAGTTTGAAGACTCCTATATGGACTTTGCGGTCTCGAGTTCGCACAAAATTGGTGCACTCATCGGCAGTGGGTTTATCATCAGTAAAAATCCAGAACTCCTAAGACCTTTTATCTTCGGAGGCGGTCAAGAAAGTGGTCACCGCGGGGGAACTCAAAACTATCTTGGGATCGAAACCATGGGAGTTGCCATTGAGGATTTTGAAAGAAACCAAGAATGGCTTAGAAAAGTTCACGAGCTAAGAGAGAGATTTGAAGCCAATATGAAAAACAAATTTGCTCAGGTTTATATTGTGGGAGAAAGTGCACCAAGACTCGCTTCGACAACTATGATAGCCATTCCTGGAATTCCAGGCCAAGCCGTACAAGCAGTTTTAGAAACAGAAAAGGTTTATGTGACGACATCATCGGCTTGTTCAGATAAAAAAGCGGGCAATAGAATTCTTGAATCTATGGGGCTCGACTGCAATATTAGCGGCTCAGTTGTGCGAGTGAGTCTGTGTATGAACTCAAATCAGGCATTATATGACCGAATTGAAGAAGCTCTTACCAACGCCTATAATAAGCTTATAGAAGTATATAAACTATAAGTGACTTATGAAAATTGTATTGATTCTATTGACCCTAGGGCTCATGCCTATGCATTCGTGTACGACATCGCACAAGATGGCGGACAATCAAAAGCCGTCTGGTCATTATCGACTCTACACGTACCCAGATAAGACACCCAAAAAAAAATTCGACTCTAAGAGATTTAAGCGAGTTGCCTTTATAAGTTCTAACGATTTTAAAGGGCAAGTTTATCCCGAAATAACTCCCATTAATAATCGTTTTAAAGAACAGCGCTTACTTAAAGTCGGTGGCGTCGCAAATATGAAGGCTTATATTGATATTTTTCGTGATCGCTACGGTGACGAAATGGTCTACGTTGATGCGGGTTCGTTTTTAGATATTAAAAAAAATCATGCTCAAACCATTTTCATGTATAAGTATTTAGGTGTTGATGTTGCAAGTCTTGGCCTTAACGAATTTAAAATTGATACACCCAGTAGCCTCACTCATATTGATTACCTCTCTTCACTGACAAAAGATATTCCTTTCGATCTCGTCAATGCCAATCTTTTTAATCTGGTTAAAGCGCAACAAGTAGTACTCCCTGGATCGAAAGAGACAGTCATCAAAGAGTTTAATGGTCTCAAGATTGGATTTGTAGGAATACTGACCCGTGATCTAGCTAAAAAAATTCCTGATAAAAAAATTAATGGACTCTATATTCAAAACCCACTTAAAAATATTGTCAGTCAGGCGACAAAGCTTAGAAGAAACGGAGCGAATATTATTGTTATGCTAGCGAACGAAGGACTTGACTGTACTTCTCGCCAAGCTCATTCGATGAATCTCTCAGAAGATAAAGTCAATTTTGATCCCCTGGACTCTGGTCATTGTAAAACATATGAGAGTGATTTTTATGAACTCCTAAAGGAGCTCCCACAAGGAACTGTTGATCTGGCCATCACCAGTGGCGGCAATTCCAAAGTCGCAAATATCGTACAAGATCTTCCCGTCGTGCAAAATCGTGGGAAAGGACAGTTTC